>MDTB01014009.1_pt1 | contig 19977 bp, 14 predicted proteins | sample 811161 | NCBI WGS metagenome assembly MDTB01 (sample SAMN05326650, study PRJNA326480) | marine metagenome | isolation source: seawater | place: Mediterranean Sea | collected 2009 | reverse complement strand
TAATTGATACTATTGAAAAAAATTGATTTTATTTATATTACAAAACATACATAAACATATATCTATTATTTATATATAAATATGTCGTCAATCACAAGCAATGAAAAAAGTGAAGAAACTCAAAATGATAATTTAGAAGATAAGAAATATATAGTTGAAGATTATCCATCTTGGGAAGATTTAAATTTAAAAACAGAAATTTTAAGAGGTTTATATGCTCAGGGTTTTGAAAACCCTTCCGCTATTCAAAGAAAAGCGATACACCCATTTATAAATGGGTATGACTTAATAGCACAAGCACAATCAGGTACAGGAAAAACTTGTACATTTTGTACAAGTTTATTACAAATAGTTGATCCTAAAAATAAAAACTGTCAAGCATTATTGGTATCTCCTACTCGTGAATTAGCAGAACAAACAAGAGAAGTAATGAATCGAATAGGTAACTGGTTAAAGGTTTCTACCTTATTATGTATTGGTAAAACAGATATAAATCAATCAATCAATGAAATAGAAGAAAATGGATGTACTATTGTTATTGGTACACCAGGTAGAATAATTGATATGATTGAAAAAAAAATAATTAATCCATCTCAAATTAAAACAATGGTTTTTGATGAAGCAGATGAATTATTAAAAAATAGTTTTATTAATGATTTTAAAAAAATATTACAAATAACACCTCCTAGTTCACAAATTTGTTTGTTTTCTGCATCATATAAACAAGAGAATATTTTATTAACTAATAAATTTATGAAAAAAAATAAAGTAAAAATTTTAATAAAAAATGAAATGTTGACTCTTGATGGTATTACACAATTCTTTATAAATGTTGAAAGAGAAGATTGGAAATTTGATACATTACTAGATCTGTTTGGAACAATATCTGCTTGTAAAACTATTGTTTATATTAATACTATACGAAAAGCATGTTGGTTACAAGATAAATTTGTTGCAGCAGGATATGCAAAAGAAGGAGGGGCTGCTGTAATTCATAGTGATCTGGAACAATCAGAAAGAAGACTAATTATGAAACAATTTAGGGATGGAGATGGTAGAATACTTGTTTCTACTGATTTAACTGCTAGAGGAATTGATGTTCAGCAAGTATCTGTTGTTATTAATTATGATTTACCTACTAATATTGAAAATTATCTTCATCGTATTGGTCGAAGTGGTAGATATGGTAGAAAAGGTATTGCAATTAATTTTGTTACTAATAATGATATTCGTAAATTAAAAGAAATACAAGATTATTATCAAACACAAATAGTTGCTATGCCTAAATCTGTTGAAGAATATGTTTCCTAAATCTGTTGATAAATATATTTAAAAATAAATTTATTATTTATAATAAATAAGAGAATGAGTATTACTAGTTTTATATTTGAAAATAATAATAATAATAATTTAACTATTCCATCTTTAATTGTATCTCTATTTTTTAAAGAAAATATTTTAATTAATAATACATATAATAATATTGAATTAATTTATTTATATAATTTTTTAAATGATAAATTTATTAATAAATTAAAAAATAATAATAGTATTTTAAATAGAGATCTCTGTTTTTTCGAACAATTATTAGATGACATTTATAATAAAAATATTAATTTTAAGAAACTAAATATTAAAGATATGTTCACTTTAATCAGTTTTATTTTTAAAATTGATGAGATTAGTGTTTTGAGAAAAAATATAATTACAAAAAATATTTCTGCTAAAGTAAAATATAAATTTATAGAATTAAATTTGAATAATAATAATAAAATTTTTGATATTAACTCTATGATTCATTCATGGATTACTATGAATGATGATCTATATATTAATTATATTAATAATATACCTTCTATTATTCCATTATATATTAATAGATATAATAGACAAAATATATACAATAATTCTAATGTTATTATACAAAATAATATTAATATTTTCGATTTTTATAAAAACGATGAATTTAATACTTATATATGGGCTTTCTATTCTACTATATGTTATTGTTTAAATACAAATCAATATTATACTATACTTAATTATAATAATGAGTGGTATTTATTTAATGATAATAATGTACCTTGTTTTAATAAAATATTTATGAATGATAATATGATTGTTAATAAAATAAAAAAAGAGTCTATCTTCGTTTTTTACAAATTAGTTGAATAATTTTTAAAAATATAATATTTATATATTATATTTTTTTAAACGTGTTAATATAAATATAAATATATAGATATTATATTTTATATATATATAATGAATAAATATTATAAAACATTTAATGAAAATAAATATTTATATATTAGAAATTTTTTTTCTAAGAAAAATCAATTTCTCATTCGTAAAATAATTAATAATATTGAATTAAATAAATTATCTAGAATTACTAAATCTTTAAATAATAGAAATGTTGAATTATCATCTAGATATCAAATTTTATTATATATTCAGAATTATGAAGTTTTAAATAGTATTAATAAACCGATTATTGATTCTTATTTTAATAATATATATACTATGCTTTTACCTGTTATAATTAAACCTGTTATTAATATTTTTGATCAAATGAATATAAAAAATGTAAAATTATGTAGAATGTCTATTATGTATGTATGTCCAGGAAATCCAACTCAAGAAATACATGTTGATGATGATAAAAATAGTAAAATGTTTTATATAGCTATCCCAATACATGATACTCCTATGGAAATGGGACCAATCGTTTTATTCTCTCATAAATATACTAAGAATTATTTAAATTATGGTAAAAAAACATTCGGATTATTAAAAGATAATCCTCACTTAATTAAATATAAAATTCAAAATAATAATAATTTAGGTGATATTATTTTATGGACAAATTATACATTGCATTTTGGTACTACAAATAATAGTAAAAAGGTAAGAAAATACATATTTTTAATTCTGTCGTCTAATAATAAGAGATTATGGAATTATAATTTGGACATTGATGAAAATAAACGAATTAAAGTTTTAGCAGACAATAGTTATGTATATTATTAAATAATATTATTATTTTTTTAATAATAATATTAATATAATATATAGATATTATATATATGAAAAAAATTTTTTTATCTATTTCTATGATTATATTATTGATAGCAGGAATCGCTGGCTATTTTGCTTATCAAGAAAAGTTAAAAAATGATGAACTTAGAAGACAGCAATTATTAAAAGACTTAGAAAAAAAAAGATTAGATGAAATAAGATCTAGACCAGAAATAACACCTGAACCTATTCCTGATACTGGTACTTGGAGACAACCTGAAGCACTTGGAAGAACTAAAGAAGAAGCAGATCAAGTTACTGTTACTGATACAGCTACAGGTCAAGAAATTAGAGTTATAAAAAAAAAAATGGTTGTTGAACAAAATATTACAGATAAATCTGTACCCATTAATAAATCGATCGTTCAACCTCTTAATCAATCTAATGTTGGTACTATAGGAGACAAACCTTGTAAGCGTTATCCTCGAACCCCTGAAGATCCATCACCACCTGATGATGGTACATATACTTATGGAGAGTGCCCTTTACCTGATGGTACTTCTTGTTGTTTACAAAAAGATATTGATAAATACGGATGTACTGATGAAAATTCAATGTGGATAAAAGATGGTTGTAGAGGACTATTCGTTTATAAGGGTAGAATGGGGTATTGCGGTAGTATGCAAGATATTTATTATGAATGTGATAATCTTCATGGAAAACCATGTAGATATAGTCAAGAAACATGTCCTATTGATAATTTTAAAAAATTGTTAGATGGCAATGTTGCTGGTCTTGTTAAACCAAAAGAAAATTTAGTTCTTGTATCTGGCAATAAATGGTGGGAAAAACAAGAAACAAAAAATCCATGTGATAGAGAGGGTTCATGGGGTATGGATGATTATGATAGACCTACTGAAATGTGGACTAAATACGGATGTAGAGGATATTTTAAATTAGGTACAACAGAAGGTTTTTGTAGAAATTTTTGTTGGGATGATAGTGAAAATTGTAAAAAACAATATTGTCCTATTGGAACTACTATTGATGAACCTTTCTGGAAAAGACCTGATGTTAAAGAATTAGATGAATTCGGTTATGAAATGCTTAATCCGGATGGGGAAGTAATAATGAAAAATTGGCATGAAGCAAAATCAGGACTTCGTAAAACAAGAATTAGAAGAAGAAAAGCAATAGATGGTGCTGTTACTGGAAACTCTATTGCAGATTGGATGAATGATGATTGTGAGTGGGAAATTTCGAATGATGGTAAAAAACTACACCCTATTGGGTGTGGAGGAGAATTTAGTTGGGGATATCTTAAAGGTGAATGTAATAAGGAAGAAAAAAACCCTGGAAATTGCTTAATTAATTGGGATGGTGAAACTAAAACTGGTGTAGAAAATGATGGGCAATTAGTTCTTATGGATTTCTGGAAAAAAAGACTTTAATTACATTTATATATTATATTTTTAATATTTAAATACTTAAAAAATTGAAAAAAAAATATTATAACGATTCCTATTAAGTAAAGTACTCTCTAAGGTTGAAAATAATTGTTATAATATATACTCAAAATAATAGAATACAATATAAAACTATATATATTATAACAAAAAAAATGATTAATAATATTACACAAATAGTAAAACTGTTTACTATCATGAACAAAGGAAAACAATTAGAATTTACATTGAGTAATTACGTCACTTTTAATAAAGTTAATTCTTCAATTACTATAAATTTATATTCTAATAGTATTGAAAAATATAATTTTGGTAATATAAATGTAATAAATAGAAGTAATTTTAAAACATATTTTATGAATAATTTAAAATCATATACCAATAATAGAATAAAAAAAATAATATGGGAAGGTAAACAAATATTTATTATAAATATTTATAAAAAATTATATTACTCTTTCTCAAATAATATTCTATTTATGGAAAAAAATCAAACAGAATATAATTACGTTAATGAATATATTGATGATGGATGTGCTATTTGCTTGGATCCTTTATTTAAAAAAAAAAATAATTTTGTGTTAAATACTGTTATAAAAACATTATGTAAACATTATTTTCATAAAACTTGTATAAAAAAATGGTTTAATATGAATAATACATGTCCATTATGCAGAGAAAAATATGAGGGTTTTTTATATGATCCCGTTTTATATATTAATAATTTAAATAATAATAATAATATACATTATGAATATGTATAAATATACAAATATATTTTATATATAAAAATAGTTATATTACTATATTTATTTTTATATTTTTATTTGCTTTTTATTTTTTAACAATACAAACAATTACAATATTTATTTGTTTCATCTGTATCTTCTTGTTCATCTTCATCTTCTTCTTTTCCCACGATACTTATTTTTATTGATTTATCCGGTAAATATCCTAATGCATTTGCATAATTTATATCTTCAAATGGATTTAAGGAAGGTGATTTTGAACAACATTTTGATTTACACCAGTATAGCTCTCTTAATTTTGAATGATGACCAGTTTTATATTTATGTCTTTCATAATTTTTTATTATAGCATTTCCATAATCATAATCTGGTATCATTTTGGGAGGAATGCTATTCACTCTTATCCACCAAGGGTAGGTTTTTCTAACTAAATCAGGATAATATTTTGTAATTTTATATAATATAGTGTAACTTTCTTTTTGACTCATAAATCTACTGAATGTTCTTAAATCACTTATTGCCTCACCATATTTTTCTATTAATTTTCTAAAATCTATTCTTAATGAAGGTTGCAATTCAGTTTGATATGTTAATTCATGAGTAACTTTTTCTATTTTCGTTACTCTTCTATCTATATTTTTTATTCTGTCTACATAATTTCCTTTTTTTATCCATGCAGCAATTAAAGTTGTTATTATTGATAAGAATGATAAAATTATTTTTTTTACTAATTCCCATTCATTACTTGCAAAAAAAGGTATAATATCTAACTGTATTAAAGAAACAAAAGATAATATTGATGAAATTACTATTATTCTCCACCCCCATCTTGATTCAATTTCTTTTAAATTTTGACCAAAAAATTCTAATATTACCCTTTTACCTTCTAATTCATCCAACCATCTATATACAGTTAAATGATTATGACGATCCCATGATTTAAAATTATAATCTTTCAGTTTTTTTTTAGTTCCATCATTTGGTACTTGTTTATTTTCTGGCTCTGGTTCTGGCTCTGGTTCTGGCTCTGGTTCTGGCTCTGGTTCTGACTCTGGTTCGGATCCCTGTTCTTGTTCATTTTTAAGTTCTTCTTCTACTTTATTTTCTTCTTTTGATCCTGTACTCATTTTATAAAATAATTGGTATATATATTACACTATATAATATTTTTTATATCTATAAAAATATTATATAATGGGATGTAAAATGTCTAAATTATGTATGAATAATCATACTGTTCATCAAAATAGTAATGATAGAATTAATGAATTTGATGATTTATGGGATGAACAAGATAATAATAATAATAATAATAATGATGAAAATAATACACTTGAAGAAGAACTTGATACACATGTACCTAGACCTAGTTTAAGAACTCAAATGAATGATAATTTTTTTCCTAATTAAAATAAGTTATATTATTAATTTATTAATAATAAATAATATTATTAATAAAATAAATAATTTATTAAATGCCTAATTTTTTTTTTAAATTTATATACTTATTTTTGTATTTAATATATTTGTGATACATGGATTGTCGTCCACCATAAACAACTGTTCCAGCAGCAATACCTTGTTTTAGTACATCTATTGATATTGCTTTTTCTACATTAACTTTAGCATTATCATCAAAAACATGATAAGATAATATTAATTGATTAAAACAGGTATGAGATCCAGCGGCCCTAGCTTTACCACCATCAAATTCTATACTTAATTTACGAGCATAATCTTTATATCCACCAACAGGTAAATTAGGTTTACCTGTCATAAATTCTAATAATATATTTAAATAATTCTCATTTTTTTTCATATTATTTTCAACAACATCCCAAAATTTATTTAATTTATCCATTCCTACTTTATTTTGAAAATTATCTGAGAATTCTTTTGTATTAAATGTCACTTCTTCTTTAAATTTTTTATAGTCAATAGTTGAAATACCATTTAATAACATTTCTATGTCTCTTAAACTTAATTTTTCTAAAGATAATCTATAACTATCTATTAGAGATCGAATTTTGATAATATTAACAATGTAATCTCTAATTGCATTTATATGTTGTTTGGATAAATCTTTTGGCCTTATATTAATATTTTCATTGTATAAAGAAGTAATATTATTTGTAAATGATGTACCATTAAAAACATCAAATTCATCAAAAAGTTGATCTAAATTAAGCATAATTGTTTTGTCAATAATATCATCTTCTTTAAAATTAAAAATCAAGTATGCAAACAAATAATTTATTACATTGAATCTGTTAGAATAATCATAAAAATCTTTTTCAGAAGAGTCTCTTCTTATTTTTTTTAAATAACCGCCAATCTTATTTGGAAATCCTGGAATAGGTTCTATACCTCCTATATCTGGATCCAATACAGCATCCCATGATTGTTTATTATTTTCATTGTAATATTTTAATAATTTATCAAAAAAATCATATTTAGTACCTCTTTCAAATAAATTACTATTATGATCTTTTAGTTCATTAATTAGTTTATTATAAAAATTTATTTTTTTTTCTTCTTCTTTCGAATAAAAATCACCAAGATCATGCTTTAATATTAATAATATTATTGGATCAAATTTAACATTCATTTGTAATCCTTTTACAAGTGCTATTTTTATAATTGGTATCATATATCTATAGAGCCTATAAGAGAAATTTGGTGATTTTAAGTCACCTGGGATGGTATTCAAAATACCAAGGGGTAAGGCATATCTTATAGAATAAAAATTAAAATCATTATTTTTAGATAGGATTTTACTTTTTATTAATTCTTCACCTATTTGTTTAAATACATCTACTGTAGGACCACCAGCATCTGCTGTTTCTATTAAATCACCAGTAAAAGAGAATTTGGTTCTAGTTTTTGAATCAAAAAAATTATTAATTATTAAATTAGTATCAGGATTATTAAATAAATTTTTGTATACATAATCAACTGGGCCATTATATGGAAAAAAATATGAGTTTAAAACATTGGAAATATTAACAAAATGATGGTACATTCCATCAACCATGCTTTCTTGTAGAACAAAACTGTGATCATTATTTCTTAAATTTTTATTATCTTTTGTATATTCACGTTGGAATTCAATAAGTTCTGGTGTTTTTGTTATTTTTCTTTTACATTCCTTAAATTCATTTAGATATTCTTTAACTGATTTAATACTTTCTTCTAAATCATAATCATATAATATCTCTATTACTGTTTTCTCATTATCGTCTTTAATATTAAGATCGGGTGCTAATTTTAATATTTTCTTAATAACTTCATTTATTTCGGTATCTATTATCTTATCTTCATTTAATATTATTTCTAAATAATGATGTAAAATTGTTCCGAAATAATTTTTATATTTAAAGTTTTTGTTAATTTGTATTTTTTTACCACTATCAATTATTTCATCAATAAATTCAGGAAAATAAATAAATGGAATATTCCCATCTATATCTTCTCTATTTATATCTATATCTTTTTGTCTCAAAAATAATTTTATTATATTTTTATGTCCATTTTCTGATGCACGATGTAATGCAGTTTTCTTATCAATTGGTTGATAATTTATATCAATCTTAATCTCACCTTTATTAAATAGATCTAAAATTTTTTCTACTTCCTTGTAATAACCTTTTTCAGAATTTGTATGCAATAAATATTCTCTAAAATCTCTATTTTCCAGTTCTTTCATTGATAATTTATGATTTTCTTTTTTTTTAATTAATTTAACTATATTTGATTTTTTTCTTTTTAATGCAATCATTAATGCAGTTTCTCCAGCATTATTTACTATATTTATATCTATTTTTGAATTATTTAATAATGCATTAATTATACCTGATAACTTATCACTATCTCTTATTGCAATCATTAATGCAGTATCACCGTTATTATTCTTTAAATTGACCAAAATATCTTTATGTTTTAAAAATTTTGAAATCATTAATACAAACCCTTCATAGTCATATGAAAAAATATTTGTTTTCCGACATGAATTCACTAAAGTCATTAAAGGCGTATTTCCTGAATTTGGATTTGGTTTATTTACATCAATATTTTCTATTTTTAATAGATAATCTAAAATCTTTTTATAATCTTCAATATAATGTTTTCTTTGTTTAAGGTTATTATAATTGCATATTTTTAGTAATATTGTTGTTCCGTCTTTATAATAATCATTAATTTTTGTCAATTGATCTTTATAATTAAGAGGATATGTGGTAAATAAAATCAAAAGTTGTTTTAATTCTCTACTACCTGTATTGAACATTAATAATACATTTTTTTTAAATTTTTTTTCAAGTTTCTTGAATTTAATCTTGTATTTCCTTATTGTATCATATTCATTTTCAGCTTCTTTTTCCTTATCCCTATCCTTTTTTGAAAAAGATTCACGATCTAATTTTGAATTTTTTTTTAGAAAATTACTTATATTGTATTGTTTGATATCTAGATATTTTATTGTTTTATCAACTAAATTTAAGGTCCACTTGTCTTCTATTTTTATCATAAAATCTATAAAATAATCGAGATATTTATAATTTTTATGATCAATTGCAGTGTATAATGGTGTTTTTTTTTCTTTATTCTTAACATCAATTTGTATTCTACTATGTTTAAGAAGTTCTATAATTCTAAGATCCATATCCTTTTCTTTAGTTAACAAATGTAAAGGTGTATCATCAAGATCATCAAATAACTCATCAGAATCAAAAGAATTAATATTAACCTTTTTGTTTTTTAATATAAGTTTATATAGTGTACTAAATTTCTTATTTTTTATTGCATGATGTAATGCTGTAGTTCCCATTTCCACATTGTTAATATCTAAATTTGGTATTTCCAACATTAATTTCATCAATTTATGTTCATAAGAGTTTTCACCAAAACCAGATCCAGAATCATTTCTTTTCCATGAAATGTAATGTAATAAACTATCTTTTTTATGTATTTGAGTAACCAATCTATTTAATGTTTCATTTGATAAAATATTATTATTAATAATATAATTTAACCAAGTATATAAATATTCAATATGATATTTATCTCTTTGAAAACCAGAAATTTTTTCATATGTTCTATCATATAATATTTTTTTCCATTTATCACTTAATTCACCATTCCTATTATCATCTTGACCTCTTGTGTAAATTTCAGGATCCAATATACCATCATCATTAATACCTATAGTCATAAATCCAACAACTTTTAATTTTTCTTTTAGTTTATTTTTTTTTTCGGTATCCCCAGGTTCAAAATATTCTGGAAAATATTTTGGTTCCATAGGTCCAGAATATTTTGGACCTACCTCAGCATAAAATGTGTAACCATTCCTATAATGAATTATTTTATCATCTTTTATAGTATAAAATAAATTTCTAATCATTAGTTCTCCTTTTATTTGTTCAATATCAACACTCTTATTCATTATTTCCTTCTCAGGTATTCTTAAATATTTAAAAATTTGCGATGAATTAGAATTTCCCAAAACACTATAATCTTCAGAATTAACTAAATAGTAATTATCTGTCCCAGTAACAGTAGCACCAATTGTTGAATAACTAACCTTTAGAAAAGGTAATTTATAGAAACTGCGTGCAGGGGCTTTTTTCAAATTACTTTTATCTGTTAGTATCTCATTAAATATTTCATTTTTATTTTCTTCAGTATATATTATATATTCTACATCTACCGTTTCTCCTGCTTTTAGTGTGGGTATGAGTGAAGTACTTTCATCTTGTTCTTTGTTTAATAAAATTTGCATACCACCTATTTTATTATTTAATTTTTTATATTTATTTTTATTTTTATTTTTATTCTTTTTATAATTCATTATATAAATAAATTATAAATTTATTATTTTATATTTAATTTATTTTTTAAATTGATGTATTTATTTTTGTATTTAATATATTTATGATACATGGATTGTCGTCCACCATAAACAACTGTTCCAGCAGCAATACCTTGTTTTAATACGTCTATTGATATTGCTTGTTCTACATTAACTTGAGCATTATCATCAAAAACATGATACGATAATATTAATTGATTAAAACAGGTATGAGACCCAGCAATCCTAGCTTTAGCTCCATCAAATTCTATACTTAATTTACGAGCATAATCTTCATACCCACCAATAGGTAAATTAGGTTTACCTGTCATAAATTCTAATAATATATTTAGATAATTTTCATTTTCAGAAATATTGTTTTCAACAACTTTCCAGAATTTATTTAATTTATCCATTCCTACTTTAGTGTCATAAACATAGGTACCTATTGTATTTTTTGTTACTTCTTCTTTAAATTTATTATAGTCAATAGTTGAAATACCATTTAATATCATTTCTATGTCTCTTAAACTTAATTTTTGTACATCTGTCATAATCGTTTTTAAAACTGAATTTATAATCTCCATAACTTTTAAATAAGGATCTTCATTGAGTCTATTCATATTTAATTCAAAACTTCCTGTAAAAATATTAAATTCCATTATGGTCTTTAACATAGATTTGCGTCTCATCACCTGGTAGGTACCTTTTAATGTTTCCATCAAAATATCTTTATGCCATAATAAGTAAATAAATAAATAATGTATTATTTCTTCTCTATGATTAAAATGATAAAAATCTTCTTCTCGTAACCCTTTTAATTCTCTAATTTTTTTTAAATAACCTCCAATCTCATTTGGAAATCCTGGAATAGGTTCTATACCTCCTATATCTGGATCCAATACAGCATCCCATGATTGTTTATTATTATTCTTATAATATTGGAATAATTTATCAAAAAAATCATATTTAGTACCTGTTTCAAATAATGTTTTATTATGGTCTTTTAGTTCATTAATTATCATATCAATAAAATCTACTTTTTTAGTATTAATTTCAGAAAAGTAATCTTCAAGACCATACTTTAAAACAATTAAAATAATTGGATCGAATTTAACATTCATAGGTAATCCTTTTATCAATGCTAATAATATTATGGTAAATATATTTCTTACATGTGGAAAGCGTTGAAAATTATCATAAATATTTGAAATATTTAATGAATAAAATCCAAATTGTTCATTTTTTCTTAAATAATTATTTATCAATTCTTTCCCTATATTGTTAAATACATCCACTGTAGGACCACCAGCATCTTCTGTTTCTATTAAATCATTACCGAATGTAAATTTAATTCTGTGTTGAGGTGAAAAAAATGAAATTATTGGACTGTGAGAATAGCCTCCCGCGCTTCTTGACCATAAATCTTGGTTAATTATATTAGAAATATTATTAAAATGATTAAAGTAACCATTCTCATCCATTTTTGCTTCAAGATGTATAGGGTGATCGTTACTGGCTAACTTTTTGTTATCTGTCGTATATTTTTTTTGAAATTCAATTAATTCTGGTGTTTTTGTAATTTTTCTTTTACACTCAGGTGATTCATTTAAATGTTTTTTTAAAGTGTTAATAATATTCGATTTATCATTAGTTATTCCAGCTTCAGACGTTATTTTATATGCCTTTTCTATGACAGTCAATCCATTTTTGTCTTTTATAGATAAATCTGGTCCAAACTTTAATAATTCTTTTAACAAATCATCAATGGTCTCCTCAAAATCACTTAAATTTTTAAAAGGCATAATTATTCTATGCAATACTGTTTCTCCTAACAATTTTTTATTTATATTTATATCAATATTTTTTATATTTATTTTTTTTGTAAAATCCATTAATATTTGGTAATTATTTTGCATTTTAAAAGGATCTTTAGGGTCTAAATGATTAATATATAGATTATAAAAAATAATATTAAGTATTCCATTTTTTAAAAAAGTAATTTCTTTTAATAGATAATTTATTTTTTCTTTATCTACCATTTTTAATAAAAGATGAAAAAATTTTATACAAAACTTATCTAAAGCATATTGTTTTGTGTCATCACCTGCACCTCTGTACATCCAAAAAGACTTACTTAAAGACACATCTAATTTCCTTTCATAAAATTTTTCTACCATGTTCTTTTTTATTGTTAGTTTTTTTTTTAAATCGAAGAATTTAATATTTATAATAGAAAAAAATATTCTCAATATATAATCAATTATATAATCATGTGCATCGTATGTTTCTTTTTTTGTATTTTCATTTACTATAAAACTCGGTAATCCGAATATTGAAAATAACCATATATCAAAGTCATGTTCTTTTTCAAAAAAAACTTTTATTTCTTCCACATTATATGAATTTATATGGGACCAAAACATGTTCAGATATGTATTTATAAAATGACTATATTCTTTTCTCTTAGGATATTCATTAATTTTTTTTAAAAAATAATCAATTGCACCAAAACTATGTATATTTTTTTCAAATTCATATTTTAAAACAATAATAAACAATTTTTTATATTTATCACCTAATGGAGTTGCAAAAAATTCTAAATATAATTCATGTATAATATGAATCAAGGGTTTTTCATCTTCTGGATAAAAGTAATGACGTAGATGATTACTGATCATATCCGAAGTATCTACATTATTATAATGACTGTTCTTTACTTCAGGTATCTGAGAAATATTTAATTCAAGTTTACTTAAAATTTTTTTCAAAGTATTTATATCCTTTACACTTTCAATATTGTCTATCAAAAATGATTTTTCTGTCATATCCATATCTAACACACTAATAGAAAAATTAAATATTTTATTAATAATTTCTTTATCATTAAGAATTTTCCCCGAAACAATTTTGGACTTTATGTTTTTTATTTTGTTAGAAAATTCTAAATGAGTCATCTTAACTAAATCTTCTCCATGTGCAATCATAAATTTATCACCATTATTTAATCCTACTTTTCTTAATATCTTCAATGCGATATTTTTCAATTTTATTATATCTTTAGGAAACGATAAGGATTTTAATTCATTCTTTATTTTATTGTTTGTTCTAGATTTTTTAAGTAATTCTTCATAATCATTCTCAAAATTTACTATTTTTGATAATATTAAGATCAAAGCACTTTCCGATTTATTATTAATTTCACTAATATTTTTATAATCAGTTTTAGAAATTAAAGTCATTATATTTTCATAATATATTCCTTTAATTTTTATTTTTATAAAGTCCTCTTCTTTAGATGTTGAAGAATTATTATCAGCATAATCATATCTTAAATGCATATTATTAATAGCTATTAATAATGCTGTATTTCCTTGTTCATTTTTTAAATTAATATTAAGCCGAGAAAAAGAAGTCATATATTCAATTAATGATTGTAAATGTGACCATGGAAATTGAACAATTGTTTGTAATGGTGTAAGAAGTATACCAAATTTGTTCACTGGATTTGCAAAATAATTTATATCATAATTATTATCCCTTATAATTTCATAAATTTTTTTTTTAAGATCTTCATATATATCTATTTTATCATAGGGTATAAATTTAGAATATTCTAATATTAATTTATGTAATACATCTGGATCATCTAAGTTAAAATATTTGTTATTAAACATAAAAAGATTATATTTTGATAATCTATTTAATTCGATTATCAATTTATCAATATTAAAAAAATATGCAGATGCTCTGCGTGTTCCAAGTTTTTCAGAATATTTGAAATGATGATAATTATTTTTAATAATATTATTATTTTTCAATAATAATGTTTCAATAGCAAAATCATGAACAATTATAGATATTTTATCAAAAACATTTTGTGTTAGTTCTTCTGGTACAAATCTAAAATATGTACTCATTACTTTTGGTTTTTCAATCATTCCTTTTGGTAATTCAGAAGAACGTTTTACTAAATCTTCATAAAGTTTTTTTGTTTTTGCTTTTACTTCTGCTTTCTTTTCTGGAATCATCCGATATCTACGATCCTCTACTACTTCTTCTTCTATCCATTTTTCTTCTTCTTTTTCTTTTTCTGTTATTTGATTTAATTCATATATTAATTCATTAATATTTTGAAATACTTTTTTTTGTTCTCTACTATACAATAAATAACTGCTTTCAATAACACTATCATCTTTTAATAATGATGTTTCAATAAAATTAGTATCAGGTTGAACAAATATTAATATTTTATCAAAAAGATTTTTTTCAGGATTTTGTGGTACAAATTTAAAAGACATATCTAATTCTGATGGTGGTTCAAATGTTCCTTTTGGTAATTCATCAGATTTTTTTACTAAATCTTCATAAAGTTTTACTGCTCCTGAACTAACCCATCGCAATTCTGAAAGTTCTTCTTCTGGTTCCTTTTGTTCATCATCTAATTCTTCTTCTGATACTTTCTGTTCATCATCTAATTCTTCTTCTGATACTTTCTGTTCATCATCTAAAGGATTTTCATTATAATTTTCAACAAGTTTTTCCATAAATTCTTTAATTTCATAATTTACTTTATCATAAGCAGATAACCCAAAATTTGAAGTAATTGATGGATCAGCTCCATTCATTATAAATAATGTTAAATTTTTTTTAAATTGATCTTCATTCAAATTAATGATATTTCTACATATTTCATATAATGGTGTATAACCTGTATCATCCTTACTATTAATTTCAATCTCAGGTTCAGATAATAATTTTTTAAGTATATTATAATTACCAGAATATGCTGCACGATGTAATGGCACTTCATGGTCATTTCTTTTTTCATTTAAAAAATTTATTAATTCATTTCCAGTAAAAAACTGCCATACCAACTGCATTACATAATTAAACATTGTTTCATTACCAAAATGACATGCTGTATGTAATATATTTGAACCTTTACTTGTTTTACTTTTAATATATTTTTCTGTATCGTCTAAGTGTCCCCTGCTACTTGTTTCAAATAAAAATTTTAAACAATCAACACTTCCCTCACTTATAATATAATGAATAACATTAAAATTTTTTTTACATTCATCTTCATCATTATCATTATAAATTTTTGTTAAATCACTATTATTTGCTATAAGTTGTGTATGTTTAAATTTATCAATAGAATTATTTTTTATATATTTGAATAGATCATTAACTGGATCATCTGATTCTTCTACTTCATATTCTTCGGACAATTCTTCTTCGTTAACATTTGGTTTTGATAAACGATTTAATTCTTCAATTAATTCATAAATACCAGAAAAACTTTTAGTATCATCATAGCCCAAATCATCGTCATAAACTATTGTGTCATTTTTTAATAATGCAGTTTCAATATAATTATTATCATAAGGTGTCGCTATTGAAATTTTATCAAAAATATTATCTATAGGATTATCTGGTACAAATCTAAAAGCGGAAGTTAATCCACTTGGAGGTTCAAAATGACCTTTTGGTAAATCATCTGTATGTCTCACAATTTGCTGGAAAATATTTTGTGCTTCCTGGTTTTGTACTTGGACTCTATTTAATAAATTATCAACTGTTGATCTATCTTCTTCAGACAATTCTTCTTCGTTAACATTTGGTTTTGATAAACGATGTAATTCTTCAATCAATTCATTAATATTAGTAAATATTTTAGAATCAATATAGCCTAATTCTCGATAAACTGCCATACCATTTTTAAATAATCTTGTTTCAAAATAACCAGTATTAAAATTAGTTGGCAAGGATATTCGAATCATATCAAAAGTATCTTCTATAGGATTTTGGGGTATAAATGTAAATTCAAATTGCCCCTCCAAAGGAGGGTTTAATGTTCCTTTTGGTAAGTTATCTGTATTTCTAGCCATTTGCTGGAAAACATCTTGGGCTTCCTGGATTCGTATTTGCACATGATCATCGAAATCATCTAATGATGTAGGTTGGAAAAGTTCTTCATTATTATTATTAATTTCCATTATAATACTATATACTTTTATTATATAAAAAATTGAAAAAAAAAATAATTTAAAAAAAAAAAAAAAATAAATTGGATGTATAACTATTATTGGTGTTATTATTATGGACAGAATACCAAAATTAATTTTTATAAAAATTATTAATTTTATAAATGTAATTGATTTAGTAAATCTTAATTTAACAAATATTTTTTTAAAAAATAATTGTAAAAATAAAATTAATTTAAATAAAAAAATATTTGAAAATATTGTAAAAAAACATTCTAAAAATATTTTTCAAATAATAGCATGGGCTAAAGATGAAGATATAATAAAATTCGCTATTACCTCAGGATTATTTAATATAAATATTTTTGCAACTGATAATACAACACCATTAATGGCTGCATCATATCATGGTAATACTTTCGCAATGAAATTATTAATTAATTATTGCTCGTCAAATACTATTAATAATTATGATAATGAGGGTAATACCGCTTTATGGTTAGCATCAAGTAATAATAAAAAAGATTCAGTTAAAGAATTATTAAAATATAACAATTTAAATTTAAATTGTCAAGATGTAATGGGAAAAACTGCTCTTTGGATAGCTTCCGCATGTGGTAATATTGATGTAGTTACTATTTTACTAGATAAGAAAGTAAAAAATATAAAAGATTCTGGTGGTAGATCTGCTCTGGATATTGCCAATTTACTGGCTCAGGAAAAAGTAGCGGAAATATTAAAAAAAAATAAATATTATTGAAAATTAAATATATAAATATATATTTATATATTTAAAATTATGTCTAATTATATATTTTATTGTATAATTTTATTCTTTTGTATTGCATTTTCATTACTTTTAATATATATAATCTATTTATTAATAAAATTTGAATTAGAATATAGAAGATCACAACGTATTATTAGAAATATAAATAGAATTATTAATCAATTAAATTTAAATCAACCAGATATTCAAGAAATACAAGAACATTATAAATTACAAAAAAAAATAAATGATCAAATTAAATCGAAATACGTAATTATAATTAATCCAAACGAAGAAATAGAAATAGGTAATGATCATTAGAATATTAAAATAATTAAACTTCAATTTGTTTATTTTTACCCCAGGCAATTATTGATATTCTTCCTTTATTATTTTTTTTTTCTGGTGGTATTTGTAATATACCATGTTTCCACATAATATTAACATCTTTTGCAAAACAATATATTGAACCATTTTCAAGTGGGATAGATATTACAGTTTTATTTTTCGCATTTTCAAATGCTGCATCTCTTTCTGCTCCAAATGATATTCCTACTGTAAAATTTTGTTTTTTGGCAATATGTGGTTTAATTGCGGCAGCATCATGATGAAATGGTTTCCAATGATCGGAATTTTTATACCAATTAAATCGAGTTGCTTGAATTTCCATATCAAAATAATTTTCTATTTTTTTTATTATTTTACAAAAAGTTGGGCAATGTTTTTTCCAATCTAAATGATCATCTGCTATAATATGTGTATCACCGTGCCATAATTTCCATAATTTATTATCTTTATCACAATTATTAATTTCATTTAATAAATTATGATATATTGATAAATCATTTGTATCACCAAATAGTCCATTTACTAAAGTAATATCTCTTGTTTGCATTTTTTTATTAAATTTTAATTTATTACCATCTCCAATAATTACTCTCATATCTGATGGTTTATGAGATGGTTTAAAATTTTCTGTATTTTTATATTTTTTTTTTTTAAATAATTTATTTTTATTTTCAATATGTTTATTACATTTTACATTTATCGCAACTACCATTTTTTTTTCTACATTAACACCTTCTTCAAATTCTACTTCATCGTTTATATCTAAAAATATTTTTTTATCATTATTACCTTTCAAAATTGCACTATAGTGTACAAAATATTCTTTATTATTATTATTTGAAATAATAATTCCAAATCCTTTTTTTTTGTTATACCATTTAACTTTCCCTTTATGACTCATTATAAATAATAAATAATTATTTGTTTAAATTTTTTTTTTATTATTTTTATATTTTAATTCATTTATACATTCAATTAATATTTTTTGAAAAATTAATTTATGTGAAGAATACCACCATGCACTAAATTTACCTATTGTTGCTAATTTTTTATATGGTGTGAAATGTTTTTTTTTTAACATATTATTTGATCTCCAATAATAATCACCTTTATATTCAACTTTACATACTAAACTATTATTGTGCCCTAATATTGATATGATAACGGGATAGTTTGATTTAAGCTTATCTTCATAAAAATCACCTACTTTATATCTATTACTCATTATTATATTAATATAATTAAATGTTTTTTATTTAAATATATATAAATTAATCTCAAAATTAAAACAATGTTTTTAATTTTTTAAAAAGTTCATCTCTTTTTTTATCATTTTCAATATTTCTTTTTTTTAAAATTTTTTTTAAAAGTTTATCATTTTTTTCTTTGCATTTAAGTATTTCTAATTTTTTTTTTACATTAACTAAAAGTTTATATGTATTATCATTATTATAATTATTTAATGGTAAATATTTATGTGAGTTATTGTTATCCATATTTTTTTTCTATATCAATATACTAGAATTTTAGTAATAAATATTTCAATTTTATTGATAATAAATTACAAAATTATTATTTATTAAATGATCTCCTTTAGACATTTTTTGGATTGTATTAAAAATAAATTCTATTAAATTTCCCTTACTCATACCTTCAACATATATATCTGTATTTTCATTATTTATATGTTTATCAAATGAATTACATATATTTATTAATTTAAAAGAAACATTCGCTTTTTTTGTTATGTGTAAAAATGCTTCAGCATTTTCATATTTTTTTTTTT
>MDTB01198525.1_pt1 | contig 19989 bp, 15 predicted proteins | sample 811161 | NCBI WGS metagenome assembly MDTB01 (sample SAMN05326650, study PRJNA326480) | marine metagenome | isolation source: seawater | place: Mediterranean Sea | collected 2009 | reverse complement strand
CATTAACTAACTCTTCCATTTCATTCCTAATAGTTTTTTTATCAGCTTCGCTGGCCTTCAAATTAAACATATAATAAGTCATCACTCTATTAGGATTATTTTGGAATTCTATCTTATTCTTTTTATAATAATTCTTTATTTCTTTTTCAGTCACCTTAACATCACTTACAAAGCTATTTGGGATATATACATATTGTCCACTATGAGATTGTGTTTGATCCTTATAATAAGATTTGGCATCATACATAGTGGCATATAATCCCTTTTTTAAAGCAGTTGTATATTTTAAATGCGCCCTATCCCTAACAGTATTATGTTTAAAATGTAGATATCGAAACCATTGTGGATTATCTGAACCTATTTCAATCCAGTTTTGAATCATTTCTGGGTCATATGAAATCCACTCACCAGACTCTGTTTGTTCTCTGAAAAAAAAACCAAACAATTGTGCTTGATTTTGAGTAATTTCTCCTGAAATTAAATCCCAAATCTCAGATTTTCCTATAACAATTCCAGACTGATTAGCCTTTTTAGATAATACGATATCTTTGATTGTTTGGTCCCATAATAAATCCCTTTCGCTATTTCTCTGATCTTGACTAATATTAATAGAGCCTAAACTTGTGCCATATTTAACATTAATAATCTCTTCTAAATCCCTTTCGAAATCGACAAAACTCACTTTATGGTCACCAACTTGTAGTAGCAAATTCTGCTCTCTTTGAAACAATGAGGTGCCTGAGCTCATTAAGTCCATGAAAATAAAGCCAAACATTCCCATTCCAATAACTATCAGTAGTAATCCTGATTTTTTTCTTATATCATTTAATGTCATATTCTTGAAATTTTGGGATACGAATATACAATTTTTATACTAAAGGACACAAAGTATTACTTCTTCTATGAAATTATCGTGAATTTTTAAGATTTTAAATTCGTAATTATCTAATCTTATTAATTCTTGATTTTTAGGTATCCGACCGATGTGACTAATAATAAATCCACTAAGAGTATCATATTCTTCTGAGTCGGTAAATTTAAAATTATATTTTTTGTTTAATTCGTCAATTTTATGCTTTCCTAATAAATGATACTTATTATCCCCTATCTTTCTTCCCAAGAAAGAAGTTTTGTCATGTTCATCTTCTATTTCCCCTACTAATTCTTCAATAATATCTTCTATACATATTAATCCCGATGTGCCTCCATATTCGTCAACCACTAATGCTACGCTCCTTTTAGATTTCATTAATTTATCTAAAGCATCTTTTGCTAAGATACTTTCAGGGACAATCGATATGGGGAGCAAGATTTCTTTAATGCTTTTTGGATTTTTAAATAATTCATAAGAATGTACATAAGCAATAACATGATCTAAATTTTCTTTATAAACTAGGATTTTTGAATGCCCTGTTTGTATAAATTTTTTTCTTAAATTTTCTAGAGTGTCATCCGCATTAATTCCCTCTATATCAGTTCGGGGAATCATACAATCCCTCACCTTAATATTAGAAAAATCAAGCGCATTTTGCAATATTTCAACTTCTGGATCTACGCCCTCAGTGGATTGCTTGGTTATTTTATTATGTTCATCTAAGTAATCATCTAAATCTACACGCTTAAATACTGGCTCTTCATCCTCCGAAGACTTTGAAAACATTAATTTTATTAAAAAATTTGAAATTAAATTAATACAAACTGCAAATGGGTATAATAACTTAACAACCATAAATGCTGGAATAGCAAATATGTTTAACAATCTATTTGGGAATAAAGAAAAGATTACTTTAGGTAAAAATTCTGCAACTAATAATACTAATACTGAAGACACTATAACTTGTATTAATAAAATAAAAAAAGGTATTGAAGTAATATATTGTTCAATGACAGGCTCTAGTAAATAAGCCATATATATTCCATAAATTACAAGCGCAACATTATTGCCTATTAACATTGAAATTATAAAATTTGTGGGTTTTTCTGTAAATTTTGAAACTATCTTATTGGCAATACTTCCCTGCTCCTTCTCAAGAAATATTTTCAGCTTATTAGAGGAAACAAAAGCTATTTCCATGCCGGAAAAAAATGCCGAAAGAATAAGTGTAATAATAATTATAGTATAGATAGCCGTCATTTATTGGAGTTTTAAAGATATATTGTTCCTGTTATGTTGTATATAGAATAATTTGAAAATTTTTGATTTGTAACAAAGCCATATCCCATAATAATTTCTTTTTGAGTATTAATTGTTACAAAGTCTTCTGTATACACTCTGCCTTCTTTGATGTCCCAAAATAAATTCTCTGTGTGCAATTGTTCATTTTTTATATTTCTTAAAATAACATTTTTTCTAATCTCCACCATATCTTGGTTCTTTTTCTGAATAACAGAATCTGCTAAAATTGTGGCAATTGTATCTAATTTTTTATTATATACAAGTACTTCCACCCCATTTGAAAACACTGTTTCTTCATGTGGAACATGAAAGTGCTTAACTTTTGAAGCAACTAGTTGAAATTCTATATTACTATGAGAATAGTACGACATTGTTATGCCCATTCCAGACTGGTAATTATGAATATCATCACCTAATGAGTAATCATGTATCTTATGATGACAACTAATAAAAGCCAAAAAAATTAAAATAAAATTCCTATAACTCATTTACTAGTTAGAAAAATAAGGGTTTTTAATAGTTTCTTTATACCAACAATCTATTGTATAAGTAGCTTGGTCAAGACCAATAACTTGAAATGTAGATGTTTTATCTGGTCCTTGATTGATATATTTAGCAATCTTTAAATCTGCTTCATTTGTAGATAGCATATCTATACGTTTTGCATATTTATATTTTTCAATTGCAGCCCAATAACCTACTCGTTTCGTAAACTCATCATTTGTAGTGTTTCCGGTATTTTCGCCACATTTTCGAGAGCTTTGAGCATATAAATCTCCAATTAATATAAATGGAGCTCCCCAACCTGATCTATACTTACTAGCCTCTAACGCATGTGTTTTCGCCTTAAAACTAAAGTTCATCGCGGCATATGTTTTTGCTAAATAAAATAAATAGTCCGCTTTTTTGATATTATCCCCCTCTTCTTCTACAGCCTGTGAAAAATAATCTACTGCCGAGGAATAATCTTCCTGCTTCAAGGATAAATATCCCATATAAAATGCAGACCGGGGGTTTGGGTTAGATTCATGTAATTTTGCAGCAATTTTAAAATAAATTTCTGTGTCCACACAATCTCCTTTTTTTAATAACTTAACCGCTCGATCTAACCAATTTAAGTCACTTTGTTTTATCTCAAATTTTGAATTATATAGTATCTCTAACTTTTCACAAGTTACATGAGGCGCTAATACTTTTTCCATATTAGCTCTTACGTCATTGAGCGTCTTTAATTCTTTTTGATTATTAGTTAGCACTTTCTTTTCTTTTGAACTCACATCTTCTTTCGAAGATAAATTAAAATTCACTTGGTTAATAGTGGCCTCTTTATAGTCAATCATAGTAGTCAAGTCTGAAAATAATGCAATTAAATTTTCTTTACTCAATACTTTCTTAGATGTTAATCTTGCTCCTGCTTGAAAATAATAATTCAATGCACGAGCTTGTGTTTTGTCTTGAGAATTATCAAATGCCTCTTTTAATATGTCATACGCTTTTTCTAAACTTATTAAAGAGTTTTTTCTATATCTATATAAATCTGAACCCTTAAGACCTAAAACTTTACCTTCTTGGCCAGGGTAAAACAAATTCCTTTGATCATAAATAAACATTAAATTATCTATTAATATCTCTTTCTTTAAACTATCCTGTTCATTTTTAATGAAATTTTTATACATATTCGCTCCATGTATATATATATTCTTCGTCCTTTTGGGGGCATTGAGAAATAAATACAACCAAGATCTTATAGCAGAATCGTAGCTTTTTTGTTTATAAAACTCGTTATAAATTGTTAAATTTTCTTCGCACTGACTCTGATCGACACCATATTTATCAATATTCGTATCAAATGGCAAATCATTAAATAATACAAAAGGATCTAGATTTTCAATACTAGTTTGTGCAAACAAACTATTAGACATAATTATTAATAATAATACGAGTTTTTTCATTATTCAATCTTTCTTTTGTTAAACCATTTTTCATTTAAAGTCATAGAGACATAAATAGTGAAGTATCTCTCTTGAATATAATTTGCATCTAAACTAATTCCTGATAATCCATATTTGAGCCCAATATTAGCCATTGAAGAAACCTTATTCATGGGTAGCCCCATCCCACAATTAAATGCTAATTCTTGAATAGAATTGGAGCTATTATTCATTCCATTAATAATACCCGCATCTAAATAACCATTATTATATGATAATCCGAACCGATATTCTATTCTATTAAGATATTTATATATATCGGATTTGTTGGGAATATAATAGCCTCCTATTCTTATTTCATTATTATTCGTCAAATAAGGTGAGTTATTAATAGATTTCCATCGTGTATAATCATAATCCAATCCAATTAACCATTTATCCTTAACCCCTAGACTAAAGCCTATAGAAAAACTTAAGGGCAAAGTGACGTCTTCGCTAATCCTTTCTTCGTTAATTGTTTCAGAATTATTATTATCAAGTATAGGCCCTAAGTATGTTGATTGTATTCTTTTCTCGGTTGCACTAATGTCCTTTTTCGGAGTAAAATTAAAACCTACATTCAAATTACAATCTTGACAAATAATTGGTGCATCTTTATGATATAAAACACCGAAATCTAAATTAATTCCTCTAATTATTTTATCAATTTTATTTCTAAAATAATTTGGCGAATTACTTGTAAAAAGTACTGTTTCCCTTTCAATAGTTCCAAAAAAATAATTCAAATTTAATCCTATTGAAATACTTGGCTGAATTTGCCACGCTAAACCAAATTTCATATTATTAATGCCTCCTGAGCCATAATAATCTGATTGTGTCTCTACTGATTCATTAATATCATCCATATTAACCACGATATTCTCTGTAGTTGAAAGTTGATAACCTACACTACTATATGGCAATAGAGAAACTGCAAAGCCTACTTTTTCGGCAAACGGAAAACCCAAACTTAAATGTGAGAGAGTGCTAACAATATTATTCTGTTCTAAATCCATTTCCTGCATATTAAGGAAGGATGTTTTAACCCCAAATTCAAAAGAAGTTTGATGTAAAAAAGAATAGGAAGCAGGGTTAATAAAATTTACATGATTATTATTGAGGACACCCGTTCCTAAGCCCCCCATAGAGTTATATACAGCACTTCCATTTCCGTATAAATCACCTAATCCAAAATAAGAATATGGAGAATATGTATTAATTTGTCCACTAGCAAAATAGGACATTAATAATAAAAAGTAAAATAAAGAACTTTGTTTATTCATTAGATGCAATAATATAATTTAAACCTTCCATTAACAAATATCGATTAATAAAATTTATATTTTTTATTTCTGTTTCAAATTTTTTTAAATCCCCCCCTGTTAAAATAACAACTATATTTGGATAACGTAATTTATAATTTTGTATTATACCATTTATTTCAAATACTATCCCATCATAAACACCTTTCAGTATTGCGCTTTTTGTAGTGTTCGCAATAAAATCTTTTGGAAAATCAAAGTTTAATTTTGGCAAATTACTGGTGTAATGATGGAGTGCAGATAATCTCATGTTAATTCCTGGACTAATTTGTCCTCCAATATATTTTTTTTCTGACACAATATCATATGTTATACATGTGCCTGTATCAATAATTAGTTTGATCCCATTGTACTGAATACCTGCTCCTACAGCTAAGGCTATTCTGTCAGACCCAAGAGTCTCTGGTGTGCCATATTCTATAGAAATCGGCAAGTTTAATTTATAATCTACTTTAACAACCTTCATTTTAAAGTCTTTAAAATAAGTTTCGGGATGTTTAATTAATGATTTTGTGTCTGAATAATATATGTTTTTTATTTGGTTGTTTTTTTTAATGAAATCTTGAATTTTTTCGAATGCAAAATTTTTTATTAACTGATAATCCATCATTTGATTAGAGTCAAACAATGCCATTTTTACATTAGTATTACCTATGTCTAAAACTAGATTCATAGCATAAAATATTATATCAGAACAGCAAATTTATAAAATGCAGGTTATGTTTGTTAATAAATAGGTATTATATTTGCGGACTTATACTTGGTGCTATAGCTCAGTTGGTAGAGCAAAGGACTGAAAATCCTTGTGTCCCTGGTTCGAATCCTGGTAGCACCACCAAGAAATAGACCCACTCAATTGAGTGGGTTTTCTATTTTAAAAATTCATTTAAATGAGATTTCACCCCTCCGTAATCACTCCATTCCCAAATTTCTGAAATCTTTCCTTCATCAAAATTTATTGTTTGATAGCCTGAAAATTCAATATGATTTGTATCAATAGATAAAATTGCTCCATAATATACCCTCACACTACCATTAATTTTATATGTATTCTCATCAATGCCCGGCAAATAAATTGAATGACCAATTTGCATTGACATATGCATGTTTTTCATTTGATTAAAACTCTCAATATAATCACCCTTGAAAGTTTCGATCCCCTTTTTATAGCCAGCAGGGTAAGAATGGAAGATAAAATCTTCAGTATAGTAATTTGATATTTCAAGTTTTTCTAATGTGGGATCCATAAAGTACATGTTAATCGCTTCAATTACATGTTTAAAGTGACTTAGATTACTCTCATATTCTCTTTGTGCATTATTACAAGAAGCGAAAACAATTAAAAAAAAGAAAATTAATAGTATTTTCTTATAATAAGAATTGAATGAATACATGCTGAAATCCTGTTTAGTACCCGAAAATTTCTTCTAGCGATAATTCCCGATAATCTCCTAATTCTCTAAGAGTATCTATATCTATTAAGTCCTTGTTACCAATCACCAAAAACGTATAATTTCTATTTTTTATGTTATTTATAAAAAATGAATTCAAATCACTTAATGTGATCTTTGCAATTTCAGGATAAATATACTGATTTAAATCATAGTCTATGCCTAAATCCTTTGATGCTAAATAATTCCAGAATAATCTTGCATTTTTTGTTCTAGATGTTTCTATTTTTTTCAAAGCTGCAACTTTAGCATCCTCAAATTGTCCTTTCGCCTCAGGCATATTATTCATTAATTCCAGAATTGCGATTGTAGCTTCACTTAATTTATCTACCTGTGTGCCTACATAGGCGGTGACATAATGCGCCTTATCTCGTTGCTTAGGGATAGTAAAATATGATCTTGCTGAGTAGGCCAAGGCTTTTGATTCACGAATCTCCTGAAATACTATGGAAGATAATCCACTACCAAAGTATTCATTAAATATTTTAGCATCTGGTATTAAATCTGTATTATAAAGAGATGCCTTTGATAACATTGTAATCTCTGACTGCACCATATCATAATTAACAAAATAGACTCTATTTATATTATTATCTATTTCGGGATACTCTTTCTTTGGAAGAATAGATGATAATGATTTTGGGGCATCATGATGTTCTTCTAATATATTTTTTACATCAGTCAATTCTTTCCTGCCATAATAATAAATATAGTGATCAAAAGAAGTGAGCGATTTGATTTTTTCTGTTAAAGAAAACACATCCATTTTTTGTAAATCCTCTATTGCTAAAACATCATTAAACGGTGAAGAATTTCCAAATTTAGCATAAGCTTTCATCCCAGAATTAATACTCCACTTAGAAAGCTTATTGTCCCCCCTTTTCCTAATAATATCTAACACCATATTATCGTAAGCTTCTTGATTCGGTTGTACATTAGACAATATATGTTCAAAAAGTTTTATCCCTGGCACTAATGATTCTTCTAAACCTGATAATTGAACATATAATCTGTCATCCGCAACAGAGACATTATAGCTTAATCCTAGCCTAAACATTTCTTGCTCTAACTGCTTCGCTGTGTAAATATCTGTTCCTAAATAATTTAAATAATTAACAGCTAATGCCAATTCTAAATCACTACTACGACCCATATCTATAATGTAACTCAAAGAAAATAGTTCGTTTGTTGTATTCTTTACATAAAAACCAGGTATATTATTTTTAACCTGGAAATGCTTAATAGATTTATTATAATCATTGAAGATGGGCTGTAACCTTTGAGATTTTGTCTTCTGAAACTTTAATGCAAAATTAGAGACCGTATCTCTATTTATGGGAACAGTTGTAATTTTAGGTTTCTTAACTTTAACACTATTAGGTGGGCCATTTAATTTATTAACAACAATATAGTTTTCATAAAAATACTTGTTTGCAAAATCTATAACATCTTGCTTGGTCACGTTACTTAATTTATTATTGATGTTGACAATAGACTCCCATTCTTGCCCCATTATAAATGCATTTGTCATTTTTCGAGCACGATAACTATTTGATTCATTTCTTTTTTGATTGTCTAACTTGAAATTTTTTATAGTAGCTGATAACATCCACTCATTAAATTGACCCTCTTTTATATTCTGAAGCTCTTTTAATAATAATTCCCTTACTTCATTTAAAGTCTGTCCTGCTCTTGGAGAACCCTTTAGTTTAAAAAATGAATAATCTTTTGCCACCATATATTGGGAGTATCCACTAAGTATTTTTTGTGATTTAACAAGATTTAAATCGATCAAGCCAGCTTGACCATTTGACAAGAGGGCATCTAAAAGAGGTAATATATAAATATCATCATGTTTAACTCCAGGAAGCCTAAATCCAATATCAACCCATTCTGAAGAGCTACCTTGAATACTAATAAACTCTGGTTCTACAATGGGGTCTTCTTGAATTACGGTAAATTCAGGCACTTCTTTGAATTGGTACTGACCAAAATACTTTTCGATTAAAGCTATAGTTTTATCCGGATCTATATCTCCTGATAAAACTATGGCCATATTATTAGGAACATACTGTTCATTAAAATATTGATGAATTTTTTCCATTGAAGGGTTTTTCAAATGTTCACTAGTCCCAATTGTAGTTTGTGTTCCATATTGATGTTTTTTAAATATTGATTTCATCATAGTATACCAAGACAATCGAGCATCATTATCTTGACCTCTATTAAATTCTTCATATACTGTTTCTAGTTCCGTATGGAATAATCGTAATACTAACTCACTAAATCTCTCCGACTCAATAATAAGCCATTTTTCCAATTCGTTGGACGGAATATCATTGATATAAACGGTCCTTTCAAGTGATGTGTATGCATTAGTTCCTTTTGCTCCTAAAGAGCTGATCATCTTGTCATATTCATTAGCCACAGTATATTTGGCTGCTACAACTGAAATGCTATCAATCTTTTTGTATATAGCTTCCCGTTCTTTTGGATTAACTGTATTTCTTCTTTGTTCATATAAATCAGATATTTTTTGCAACTCTACTGATTCATCTGTCCAATTTATTGTTCCAATTTCGGAAGTCCCTTTAAAAAGCATATGCTCTAAATAATGTGCCAATCCTGTTGCATCAGAGGGATCTTGCTTACTGCCTGTATTAACCGCTATATTAGTTTGTATTCTAGGCTCATCTTTATTGATTGACATATATACTTTGAGGCCATTTTCTAATGTATAAATCAACACATTAAGTGGGTCATTTTCAACTGTTTGATAGTTATACTGAGTATTGTCTTCCTCATATTTATCAATTGAAACGAAAATCAAATAAGCTATAAAAATAATTGATAAACATGTTGTGAGATGTTGTGAGATTTTATTCATTTTTTTTATTTAATTAATAGGCAAATATAAAAACTTATTAAGGTTTATTTTTAATAAAAAGACAGGAACTAAAAAACCCTAATCATAGTTGTCGGAGATATAAGTCATTAAAAGACTTTTTGCTCTATTAAATTGTTTAGTATTAACAAAGAGCATTCTCTCGTTACACGACACACCTGGACTAAACCATCCTGCGTGCAAAGATGATTCATGTAAATCTTTAATAAAAAAATTGATTTTATTTTTTACCAAAATATTTTCTATAATTGGCCAATCTACATTATTCACATTAGCTAAAAATATTGAACTCATCTCTTTTCAAAAATTAATTCACAATGATAGTATCTACAAGGAAGCTACAATATCCATTTTGTGTCATTATATTTAATAGGTCCTCATCAATTAAAGAAGAAAATAAGGTGTCTTGATTAAGGACATAATTATAGCCTGTGTCCCCAAGACAATAATTACCTTGTGGCAGGCTTACTAGGACAATAGTGTCCATATAAAATTGTTGAGATTGATAATCCGCACACACTGCACACTCTGTAGAATAAACAATGATAGATTCATCATCTTGACAAGCATGTAACAAAAGAATGAAAAAAAGAACTTTAATAAACTTCATAAAACTTTTTTGTAGTACCATCATTATACATGTAAATATAAAATTTAGACTGTGTATTCTCGCGACCTAAAAAATCGATTTTTTTCACTACAGTCTTATCGTCATTTGTATTTAAATCTTCATTTATACCTATCCACTCTCCCATTAATCTTACATTATCAATGTATAAATAGCCTCCTCGGTCACCACTAAATTCAAATCTTATAATAACATTCTCTTGCTCTGCGGCTGCCTGTATATTAACAGATCTTTCAATCCATTCTGTATTATTCGGAATGAAGTTGTTTCCAATAGTTTCCGCCTCTGTGGTAACCAAATCATCAGTTCCCCAAGATGCTCTCACTTGCCAAGTTTGACCACAATCTTTAGAATATGATATTTCTAATACATCTTCTGTTTGATTATTTCGTTTGCCATAAGCAAGATCAAGCCATAGTTTAAGAGGCTCACCTAATCCTAATCCAAAATTACTTAAATCAAGATTAGGTGTATATAAATAATGTTTTTGAAAGCAATCGAAATATCTACTTCTTATACGAACAGACCCCGTTGTTTGAGTAGAAGATATAGGTGTTCTTGCCCAACTTGTTTCATTATCAGGCGCTTGAATAGACCACTCTAAACTAGGATTTGGGTTGTTAGGGAACTGTGTGTTTTGAAAACTCTCATTAAGGGTAGTTTCTGGATTATAAATAGTATATGTTTTGGTAATACTATTTTGACCCAATTCCGTAAATACAGTAAGTGTAATATTATATTCTCCGGGAGAGGAATAGGTTACTATAGGATTTTCATCAAATTCATTAAAAGACTCTCCTCCTTGAAATGACCATGAAAATGTAGCATTAGTATCAATAATAGCGCTATTATTAAAAACATTAATTGGAGAAAATATACAAAGTCTATCAGCCGGAGAAATAAAAAAATCTACAACAGGAACACAATTATTGCTAGTATAATTAGGGTGTGTCCCTGTAGACCACAGATTATTAGTAGACCACAGATTATTTCTATATGAAATACTGGAATTTAATGCGTCTTGCATTCTATTGACCTGACCATTAGTAAACATACATGTACAAGAAGAATAGTCCATGAAGTTTTGAATATTGTCTAAACTATTACAAGTTTCCTGAGACAAATTACAAGTAGAATAAGAGCCGATTGTATTTGGAGTATCAGACACTCCGTCATCATTAGAACAATTATTATTATCTCCAACTTCCCCATACCCCCCCCAAGTATGTGACAAATTAAAAAAATGCCCCATTTCATGTGATAATGTATGTCTTTTATAAGGGGAATTAGATGATGATCCAATACTACCAACATATTCATGATTTGCAATAATTCCCTCAACTTCTTCATCCCATAATGTCCCGGGTAAATATGTGTATGCTGCAGCACCTATATCTGAAGCAATATCTTCTACAACCCATATATTTACATACTTTGAATCATCCCAAGCAATAATACTTTTAACACAGTCATCTGCTTGATTAGTCAATGAGGACAAAGTTCTGGTGACTCCACTTGTACAATTTCCATTTGGATCTAGTTGAGCTAATTTAAATTCAATATTAGCATCTCCCACATCATCAATAAATTGATTAACAACATTATCTATGTCCGAATTTATCGCATTGAAATCTTCGTTCATGATGCGCATAGCATCTTGTATTTGTTCGATCGAGATGTTTTCTTCTATCCCAATAGGGTGTCCACTATGGATAATATGAAAAACTACCGGTATAATTTTTGTGTTATTCTTTTGATTAATGTGCGCTGTTAGTTGATGATTATGAATTTTATTTTGTTGTTCCAAATATTTAATATTGTGTTTTTCCATATACCTTTTCATAACATAATCTGTTCCACATATATATTCTACTTGTGAAGCCAAAAAACTAGTCGATAATAATACTAAGACGAATGTTATAATGGGCAATCTCATTTATTAATTTTTAATAAAAAAAAGTTTTTTATTTTGTATGTACATCCCGGTTGGTAAAGATTTTTTGTTATTATACTCTCTTCCAAATAGATCAAATATTCTGGTATCTGAATTTATACTAATCGCATTCTGGGTCACTGTGTCTTGTAAATTACCTAAACGCAAATTATCAATATATAACCAATTACCACCAACATTATTAGAAATATATTCGCCACCTGTATTAGTGAAAATCACCGTATCTGCAGACAAATAACCCTTACCTTTAAATTCTAATTTGATCAACACACTCTCTTGTCCAGCAGAAGACCCAAGATTAACAAACTTTTCATGCCAATCATTTTCTCCTGGCTTATAATCATTAAAGTACGTTCCAGAAGTGCTTACAAGATCATTAACATCTAATGTTGCTCTAACCATAAATTGCTGACCAGCATGCTTTCTAGAAATGATTAATTGATCAGCTATAATGCTATTCCCTTCTTCATCATTATACGGAAGACGTTTAGCATATGCTATGTTAAAATATAAACCAAAGGGGTTGGCGGTAGTATGTGTCATATCACTACAATCAATTTCTGGACTATATATTTCTTGACTAACAATTAAGCCATCACTAAAACTTTTGCTTCGAATCCTAATAGACTGTAAACCCTGATAAGACCCCTCTTGAGATCTCTCCCAGTTAGCTTCATTGGGGAAATTATCAAAAATATACCAATTCGGCGCATTAATTGATGAATTAATGGGGAATTCTAAACTTTCGAAATCTTCTATAAATGGAGCCGATGTTTGATCTAAAATAATAACACAATTTTTCTTCACTAACTCTGAATCCCCATTATTATTAGACACAATTAATGTAACATCATGTTGACCCGAAATATTATAGGAAACTGTGGGATTCTGTTCAGTTGATGTTGAAGGACTAGCTCCAGGAAATAACCATTGGTATGAAATTTCACTTTGATTAACATTATAACTCATGTCCTCAAAAGAAACACTAAATTCACCACCAGAACCTAATGCCCCTATAGCGTCTCCAACAACCTGAAAGTCAGGTATAGGCTTACAGTCTGCATATGGTGTAGATAAAAAATGTGTATCATCTACTCCTGTACTTTCAAGGTTTTCTTGTGTCCATAAATTATTCCTTGATCCCGCTGTAGCATTTAATGCCGCAATGGCTCTTTGTTTTTGACCCTCTGAAAACATATATGCACAATTTGTGTAGTCCATAATATTGGCAACATTATCCAATGTTTCACATGATATTTGTGACTCCCAGGATATGCATCCTGATGCCCCAACTGTATTAGGTGTGTCATCAACACCATCATCACTACCACAGTTTTCTTCTAACGCAGAATCATTAGTGCTTCCCCAGGGATGTGCAAGATTTAAATAATGGCCAGCTTCATGAGCAATAGTGTGACGTCTCCAGTTACTATTACTAGAAGTTCCCGTTGTTCCAAAATAATCATGTTGACACAAAATGCCCTCATGATTTGTGGGGGCCGAGCCCGGATAATATGCATATGCTGCTGCTCCACTAGCTACGCTTTCTACGGTCCATATATTTAAATATTTACTATTATCCCAATACGTATCATCTTTCACATTTTCACCGCCGTTATATGTCAAGGTAGATTGATTATATGTAACTCCTCGAGTACAATTACCATTTGGATCTTTTGTTGCTAATCTAAATTCAACACCCACATCTGCAACAATATCTTCAAATCCCCTTGCCTCAGTAGTAATAATTTTAGCTATCATCGCTCCTGAATTAGGAGAATTAACATTAAGTAAATTTACGATACCACCCGAAAAACGTATATTCCCTGGATCATCTGCCAAAATATATAATGTTACTTCATTTGTAACTATACTACATATAGTATCATTCTTTTGAACAGATGAACCATCTTGAACAAGCCAATTAATACTATCTATGGTATTATCAAAGTCCGGCAAGAATACATTAACTGTATCGTTATTATTAGAAATCGAATGTTGAAATTCACCATTTGAATTAATGAGATCATCATTCAGCCGATTAAAATCGTCACATAAACTTTTAATAGCTGATTCTATTTGAGAAGTGCCAATTCTCTCTAGGCCATAATTATGAATTACATGTACAACCACTGGAATAATATAATTTGTGTCTAGTAAGCGACTATTATCAATATTCGAAATAAAATCCTGCGTGAATGTTTCTAATTGATTTAAAATAAGTTTTTTGTTAGGATTTATTAGTAATTCCTGCATTACCATTTTATCTGTTGAACACTTATCAATTTGTCCATACACATTGAAGGAAAATAACGATAGGACTAAAATAAATATCGTTTTTTTCATAACCTAAAATAATGCACAATGCACTGACTAATTAATTATAAGAATTTCCGACAGCCTAGTTCTCTCTCCCTCTATCACAACTACAAAAGATCCTTGATTAGGTAAATCAAATAAATTTGAAATTTTAAATCTATTTTTACCTTGTAACATATTCATTGTTTTTCTGCCAATATTAATCCCCAAAAGATTCGATATAGATATAGTGAATTCTCCATCGTTAAGGGCATCAAATTCAATCCATCCTTCATCTAAGTTAGACGGGTTTGGGCTAGCCACAAGATCTTCTATATCATTTTCTCTAGATGTTGAATTATCTTGAACTACACTACTGTTACCTATGACAATGTTATCCAAATATAGCCAATTACCACCTATTGTGCTGGCTGTTATTAATTCCCCTTCATTTGAAACCCCATCATCCACCCAATGTAAATTAAATTGATCTACACCTGTTCCAATAAACTCAAATTTTATAATTGCTTCATCATCACCAGCTAGCTGTTGAATTGTTACACAGAACTGTTTCCACTCATTATCATTAGGCATAAATGAATTGAAGTATACCTTGTCTGTTGTAAATAAACTTTCTTGCTGAGACAAAAAAGACCCCTCCACTCCAGGTCTTGTAGAAATCCTTGGGCGCTCAGTCCACTGGCTTTCACCACAGCCTTTGTAAGAGACAATTAGGGCATCGTTGTGAATAGAAAACTCATCCACAACTATTCCATTCTCATCAAATTCTAATGCAATATAAGGTAATCTCGGAGCATATGCCACATCAAAACATAACATCAAAGGGTCTGATCCACTAGTAGTAAACTCAGATAAATTTAATTCTGGTGTTGAAAATTCATGTGATTGACGATCATAACCATAATTCTGACTCTTAATTTTTAATGATGATATCCCTTCTGTAGCAACTTGTCCTGTTCTTTCCCAATGCTGTTCACTATAATCATTCCCAACCCACCAAATTTCTGAATCCATATTTGGGAAATTAGGAGATTCAAAACCTTGTGACAGGCCATCAGCTGCACTAACATTCATCTGAGATAAAATAGTAACATAGTTTTCTATTAATGTGTCTCTACAAAAAGCTCCATTACAAGCTTGAAGAGAAACACTATAGCTGCCGGGAGTATTATACTGAATTATTGGATTCATAGCCGTAGAACTTGATGGACTTCCTCCCTCAAATGACCACTCATAATTAACACTTTCATTTCTATAATTATAAGTGAAATTATTAAATTCTATCTGAGCACCTGCACAACCCAAATCCGTATCACTTTTAAAGTCTGGAATAGGAGAACATTCTGAATGTGGATTAGCTGCAATAGTTGCATCATCTGTACCTGTTAAAGCCAAATTGTCCTCTTGCCACAAATACCATCTATTACCTGCTAAACTATTAGCTGCTGCTAACATCCTGTCGGATTGACCTTGGGTGAACATGTGTGCACAAGCAGCATAATCCATTATATTCTGCACATTATCCAAAGAGCCATCACAAGTAGCCTGATCTAATGGACATCCTACTACATTACCGTCTGTTCCTAGTGTAGGTGGAGTATCATCAACCCCATCATCAATAGAACAATTCCCCTCTTCACCAGGGCTATTGCTTGCACCCCATGGATGGTCTAAGTTAAAAAAATGGCCCATTTCATGTGGCATAGTATGTCTGGACCAATTAGTCCCTGTTGGACCGCTATCATTATTTGTATTCCAATCACCAAAATAATTATATAAACAAAAAATGCCGTCCATATTAGGACCAGATCCCGGCTTGAAGGCAAATGCCGCTGCACTACTCCCATCTTCAAAACTTCTAACAACCCAAATATTGACATATTTTTTATCATCCCAAGATATTAAGTTCTGTAATTTACCAGCAGACCCTGATATAGTTAAATCAGAGGCTGTTCTAGTTACTCCATATGTACAATTTCCATCTGGATCTCTTGTGGCTAGCCTAAACTCTATATTAGGAAATCCAATTATATTAGTAAAGGAATCTATAACCGCTGATATATCATCATTCTGACCATTAAAATCTTCATTAATTCTTAGTATTCCATTATCAATTTGATCGTAGCTAATATTTTCTATGCCAAAATTATGAACAACATGAATCACCACAGGAATAATATATGGCCCACTAGTTCTTTGCGCATCTATATTGGACACAAATTCTTGTGTAAAAATTTCTAGTTGATCTAAAATTTGTTGCTTTTCAGGATTTTTTAAAGCCTCCTGCATAACCTCTGTTGTGCCACAATACTTTCTAATTTCATCCTGAGAATTAGATGTAGTTGAAAATAGTATAATTACAGTGAATAAAAGGAAATATATGTGTCTTTTCATTTTTTATATAGTTTTTAATCTATTAGCTTAACTAGTGGCAAATATACTAAAAAATAGCAAAGAAGTATAGAAAGAATTAAATCATAATTGCTCTATAAAATCATATACATCCATCACCTTAGCGCATTTCACAATTTTAATTCCAAAATTTTTATTGATAATTTTATTATGTGCAGATATCACAATAGTATTAAATCCTATTCTATCGGCCTCTTCAAGATGACGCTCTATTGCTGGCAACGGCCTTATTTCACCATTTAACCCCACTTCTCCCGAAAAGCATATTTTAGAATCTATCACCAAATCGCTATTTGATGATAGAATTGAAGCAATAACTCCCAGGTCCATTGATGGGTCTGATACACTAATTCCACCTGCGATATTTAAAAAAACATCCTTTAAACTTAATTTAAATCCACATTTTTTTTCTAAGACAGCAAGTAACATGTTCAGTCTTTTAGTATTAAAACCATTACATGACCTTTGGGGAGTTCCATATACTGCTGGAGTAACTAATGCTTGAACTTCTACCATAAAGGTTTTTTGTCCTTCAAAAGTAGAAGCAATAGCTGTGCCACTTAGCTGGTTGATCCCGGTATTAATCAATATCGTCGATGGGTTTATTACCGCCCTTAGACCCTCTTGAAACATCTCATAAATGCCCACCTTAGATGTGGACCCAAACCGGTTTTTTTTTGCTCTAAGCATTCTATACAAATGTTTTTTATCTCCCTCAAAATGTAATACCACATCCACCATATGTTCTAACATTTTTGGACCAGCAATTTGTCCCTCTTTAGTTATATGTCCTATTAATATAATGGGTGTATCTGATTCTTTTGCATATTTTAACAACTCTGCACAACACTGCTTTATTTGACTAGCAGAACCGATTGGGGAATCAATGAAATTACTATGTAAAGTCTGTATTGAATCTATAATAATTAATCTGTAATTACTGTCTTTAAGCATGCAATGATTAATTATTTTTTGAGTGGAAGTTTCACTATATATATGACATTCTTTGTTTTTTATGCCTATTCTATCTGCTCGAATTTTCACTTGAGTCTCTGCTTCCTCGCCAGAGACATATAGAATACTCCTATCGTCCAACAATGCCATTTGCAATAACAAGGTAGATTTCCCTATTCCTGGTTCTCCTGCCAACAATATAATAGACCCCTCAACTATACCTCCTCCAAGAACGGTGTTAAGCTCAGTATCTGATGTTGGAATATTTCCACTAAATTCATTCGTGATATTTTGAATTAAAACGGGGCTCTTATTCTGATCTAAGCCAATACTTGAATTAGAAGACTTTTTTTCATGAATACCCTCAACAATCGTATTCCACTCTTTGCAAGAGGGACATTTTCCCTGCCATTGTGGTGTTTCAGAACCACAAATTTTACAATAAAAAAAAGTTTTACTCATGATGATTTAATAGATTTAAAATATAGAGAAAACATGGCTAAAAACCCGGCAAGTATAATCATTACAGCCTGAGAAGTGTGCACAATAAATGCAAATGTAAAGGCAATTTGTGGCCCTATACCAAATACCACAAGTGCTTTTTTTACTAAATAATGATATGAACCTATCCCCGTAGGTGTTGGCATTACCATTCCTAAGCCACCTGCAACTAAAATAAATAGCCCTTGTTTAAAACCAAAAGCATGCATATCCGAAAAACAATAAAAACACACCATTGTCATCAAAAGATAACAAACCCAAATTAGTATTGTGTAAATAAAGAACATCCATTTATTTTGGATTTTATTGATTGACATAAAACCTGACTTAATGCCCTTAAAAAACATATTTATTTTAGATATTTGTGCTTCTTGAAGAAAAGAACGTCTCCACCTATAAATACTAAATATAAACAATACTAAAAATGAAAAATATAGTATGATATTATTTGGTAATGTGAAATCTTGTGCAAAAAATCTAAACTGATCATAATTTAAAATTAGCGATAATACTATGCATGAGCATAATAGTATAACATCAATTAACCTTTCTAATAAAACATGTCCAAACAGCTGTGAAACAGGTATTTTAGCAACCTTATTTAATGCTGTGCATCTTACAATTTCACCACTCCTAGGAATAAATGAATTAAATAAATAACCAAATGCAATTGCATGGATTAAATACAATATTTTTGGATTATAACCAAGTGGCTTTATTAATAAAAACCATCTTAAAGCTCTGAATACAAATGCTAAATAACCTAAAGCCATTGATAAGAACACCCATTTTAAAGATATTGAGCGAATAGTCTCTTTCAATATTTTATAATCGATACCCGAAAAAGCCACCCATAATAATCCAAGTCCCAAGAAGAGAAAAAAAAGAGGTTTTAAAGAATTAAAAAATAATCTCATTACTCAATTGAATTATTTAATTCATTTGGAAAAAGAATAGTAGGCTTATATTGATCTATTGACTTTATGTCCATCATTGCATATGAAACCACAATCACAATATCTCCGACATTCATTTTTAGTGCTGCAGGACCATTGATGCCAATTTCACCCTTCACATTTGACTCGATAATATATGTTTCTAGTCTTTCACCATTAGAAATATTTAAAACCTGGACTTTTTCGCCAGGGAACATGTTAGCCGAGCGCATTAATGTAGAATCAATACTAATACTACCAATATAATCCACATTAGCTTCTGTGATTGTAACTCTATGTATTTTAGATTTCATAATTTGTATCAACATAGTCGCCCCTTTATATATATATTGTCAATTAAACGCACCTTGCCCACATATGCAGCTATAAGAATACGATAATTTTTATTCATACTGGTTTCTTTAGCAAAGCTAAAATTTTCATTCTCAATTACTTCAAAAT
>MDTB01006651.1_pt1 | contig 19994 bp, 20 predicted proteins | sample 811161 | NCBI WGS metagenome assembly MDTB01 (sample SAMN05326650, study PRJNA326480) | marine metagenome | isolation source: seawater | place: Mediterranean Sea | collected 2009 | reverse complement strand
TATACTTGATTTAGTATTTTTATCTGAATTGATACTATCAATTAAACTTATATATATTCTAATTTTTTTTTTTATTAAAAATGGAATAAATTTATATATTTTTAATTTTTTCATAAATTCTGATATTTTTCTTATTATTTTTTCATGATTAATATTTATTATTTTTTTTTTTCCACCTTCCATTTTTGGTTTTGTATAAAAATTTGTTATTTTATTTTTAAGATTCAGAAAAGTTTCAATTTTTTTGATTTCTTTTTCAACATTTTGAGTCAAATTAAAAAACGATAAAATATGGATCTGTCTTAATTCAAAATCTTCCAGCAATTTTAACAAAATTCTACCATACTCACCTGCAACTACATATTTACTAGTTGTATCATCTGAATGAATATCTCTATAATATTCAATATTATTTAATTGCTCATTAATTACCTCATTTATGTTCCTTATCTCTTTTCCCTGTCTACAAGACATATCATAATGACTAATTAATCTTTCAATTGGATTTCTTAAAATTACAATTATTTTTATATTGGGATTATCCTCTTTAATCTTTTTAAAAGTTTCAGGATAAATCATATATTGTGGAGTGGATGTTGCTAATAGTTGATTATTGCTCGCTTTCATAAAATAAAGTTTAATAAATTCATCCAAACTTATATCTTTATAATAACCATTTAAATAAAAAGGTAATTCTTTTTCCTCAGGAATAAATATTTCTGTAGATGAATTAAGAACATTAGCTAAAAATGTGGTCCCTGCTTTTTGAGAACCAATTATTATAAAATCAAGCTTTTTATCTATCTTCATTTTTAAAATCTAAAATTTTATTAACAATTAGATTTAATTTAATACCATCTTTATGTGTGAGACTTATGGTATTATAACCTTCTCTAAAAATATTAATATTTTCAAAATTTTTTTTAAATTCATTTATATTTTTTGATACGTAAAGCATTTTATCTAGGGTATAAGTATGTGATAAATTATTAAATAAATCTGGGTCATATCTATAACAAAAATATTTTATTTTTTTTTTTAAACACTCTATTGTAGCTGAATTAACTGGTCCAATTACTAATGAATTATTTTTACAAATACTTATAAGATTTGCATAACCCACTATATTATCTAGATCAGTAGGAAATTTTCTTCTATGCTCTATTGTTCTATATTTAATTACAATATTTAAATTTTTATTCCAATCACTGACGTAATTTATAATCTGATTAAAAAATAGTTTTTCATCAGTCAATCTATCCCTTATTGTAAATTGATGTGTATCTGGAGGCAAAATTAATATATCGTATTTCATTAATTAAACCATTCCGTATGTAATTTAAATTGTTTGGCTCCTTTATATTTATATTCAAAAGGAGAAAAAGTGACTTGATAATCTATGTAATTATCTAAAAATTTATTTATACAACCAGTTAATCCGTGACCTGAAACTAAAATTTTAATATTTGAAATTTTTGCAGCTACTAATAAAACTAGGTCTTCTTCATGAACTGCGCAGGAGATAATTACTAACTTAGTATTATTTTTTTTTATATAGTAACAAATTTGTTCAATTCTATTTATTGCTTGGGGTAAAGAGTTAAAAATTCTTTTTTCAACAAGGTTTTGTATTAAAATATTTGGGATTGAAGTTTTAATTTTTTTAATATTATTTAATATATTTTTTTTTAAAAGATTAATATTTATTTTTAAATCTATCTTTTTATCAAAAGAAATATGATTTAAACAAATTGAATTGTCTAGATCCTCGAGTTCATTTTGTATTTTAAGTTGATACGAGTAAATAATATCTTTATTTCTAAAGTATTTTTTTAATGTGTAAATTTTTTTTTTTATAATTTCTTTTATACTTTTATTTGGTTCACAAAAGGAGTATTTTCTTAATAAATAAAAATCTGCATCATGGTCTTGGACATTTGTATCAAATTTAATTTTTTCATACTCCCCAATTATATCAACTAAAATGTTAGAGTTTTTAACTAAGATATTAGAGTATTTTTCTTTTAAACTTTTAAGAGAGAAATAATAAATATAAAGTTTTCTTAATAGATTAATTTGCAAGAATGGAGTAAATAAAGGTTCAAATTCCCTGCTATGTTCAAAGGTATTATCCCAAAAACCTGAAATAATATTTTCAATTTCATTCTCTAATATATTGGTATTGTAATTATGAAAATTGAAATTTTTGTCAAGGTTAAATAACTCAATTTCATCTAAAATTTTATTTTCAAATTTCATAAATATTTTTTTATTTTTGCGTATCCAGTGACAAAATTTGATGTATCAATTAATTCAATAAATCTAGATCTTCTACAAATTTTATTAAGAATTTTTTTTTGTTTATAATCTCTAAAATAATTTGTATACGAAATAATCTTTGAAAATAATAATTTTTCAAATTTAATGCCTGAATTATTTATCAAATATTTTTTATTTTTTTTTTTAAATTTTTTTCTTATTCTTCCTGTAAATGCAACTACATCACCTTTTTTTAAAATCTGTATTCTATCAAATAATTTATTAAATTCTTCTTTATACAAATACTTATTTTGATTTATTTTATTTGATGTTAAAAAAAGATGTTTGCTTGTTATTTTTTTGTATTCAGATTTAAATATTTTATTATTGATTTTGATCAATGATACAGAAGAATATGACGGTATAAATATTCTATCAAATGAGTTATTAGATATATTTATACCATTTTTATTTATAATTATTTTTTTTATTTCTTTTTTTTTTAATATTAAATTTTTAAAAAATTCTTTATTTAAGAGTTTTGTAATGTCGTACTTATAGAATTTTGTTGGATTAAATCTAACATTTTTTGATAATACAATTTTTTGATTGGTTTGTTTTACATTTAATTGTAGTTTATTTTTTAGATAGTAATTCATTTCTTTAGTATATTTTGAGTCTTTGTAGTAATTTGGAACTATTAAATTCGTTTTGTCAGGAAATAGGTGATTTCTAAATTTTGATAATGACCAAGCACCACCAAATTTGTTGCTTTTTTCAAATACTATAACTTTGTTTTTTTTGGACAATTCTTTTGCCAATATATTCATTATTGGACTTGTTCCAATAATTGCTATTTTCTTATTCAGCATTAAATTTTTTTGGCTTCGATCACTATAAATTCAAAATATTCTTTTCCAAACCTATAAGTTCTGCTTGTAATTTCAGAATATTGAATTTTGAAATTAAATTTTTTTAAAATTTTTAGGTAATCTTTAACACTAAGAAATCTCAAAGAATAATTATTCCCATAATAAGGGGCAGACTTTCTAAAAATTCCTTTAAGTGTATAATTATCTATTAATTGCTTTTTAAAATTTTTTTGATTCAGTTGTTTTTTCCAAGTATCAGACTTTTTACTCGGAAAATAAGTAAAAAATAAGCCATTCTTTTTTAAAACTCTACTAGTTTCACTTAAATATTTTAGTCCACTTTTCTGATCTAGGCAGCAACTACTAAAAATGTCAATTACAGCATTAAATTTTTTATTTAAAAATGACATTGATTCCATATTATCTACAATTAATTTTGCTTTTAATTTTTGTGATTTCAAGTTTTTTTCACAAATTTTTATTCCAGTTTCACTATTGTCAATTCCATATGTATTAAAACCCTCTTTAATTAACATCCCTAAATTACCTCCACTACCACAACCAGTTTCAAGAATTTTTATTTTTTTTCTTTTTTCTTTTTTGATATTAAAAAAATTTCTACCCATAAATCTCATTAATTCCTCGTTTGGATATTTTCTTTGCGCATCTACACCTAGTTTTTTATATAATGAGTTATAAAAAATTCTTGAACTTATAATTTTTTTCATTTCACAAATTAAATTTATTTGAATAGCTGTCAGCTAATCTAAGATGAAAATTTGTATCAATATCTATTAATGTTTCATCAGACATTAAAAATGGAACTGACTTTTTAGTTATAAATTTTTTTTTTTTTATAAAATAATTTATATCGATCATATAAATAGCTCCATTTATAAAATATACTTTTTTAAATTTTTGTCTATTTGTATCTTGTGATTTTGAAAAATATTTAATTTCTTTTTTATTATTTACTTCAATAAATTCCGAAGGATGTTGCCATGATCTACTTACTGAATATAAAGATTTTAAACTATTCTTATGAACAAAATTTATAATTTTGTTTACTTCTGATATTTTTCTGAAAGGTGTTGTAGGTTGTAACAACAAAAGATAATCATAATTTTTTTTTTTTCTTTTTAAATATTCTATTGTATGCACCGCAACATCTTGCATTTTTGTATTATCTAATGAAAGATTTTTTGGTCTTAAAAAAGGAGATTTTATTTTTTTATATTTTATTGATTTTTTTACTATTTTTTTAGAATCTGTTGATAGAATAATATCGTCAATATTTTTTAATTTCTCAGCAAGATGAAAAGTGTATTCAATCAACGGTCTATTATTTATTTTTCTTAAATTTTTATTTTTTATACCCTTGGATCCTGATCTGGCTGGTATAAGCACTAAGGTTTTCATTTTGTTTAATTTTTTTAATAAATTATTTTATTTCTCTACTTTTAACTTGTTTTAAAAGACTTTTTTCATATTTTTTAATTAATTTTTTATCATACTTAGAATTTTTATCTTTTAATTGAAGAGTAAATCCTTTTCTTGAAACGGGACTTTTGTTACTTGGGCTTCCGTGAACAATATTACTGTGATGAAATATTACATCACCAACATCAAGCTTTGGAGTAATTTTCTTAAACTTTTTAATTTGATTAATATTTTTTATAGTTTGTGAACTCCCTTTTGCATATGAAGGTTTATGATCAAATACTCCATTTTTGTGGGACTTGTCATAATAAAAGACTGCTCCATTTTTTTTTTCAGATTTTGTAAGTGCTATCCATAAAGTTAAGGCATTACCATCTACAATATTCCAATAAAAATTATCTTGATGTATAGGAACATAAAGGCCTTTTTTTTTTGGTTTTGCAAAGTATTCTGATGCTTTAAGTTCTAATTCTTTTGATCCTAAGAGTTTTTTTACATTCCAAGAAATTTTTTTAGTTCTACTAAATTTCTTTATAAAATTTAAATCATGTAATTTATGAAATGAATTGATTTTAGAAATTAATTTATTATTACCTACAAAATTTATATCTCTACCAGTATACTTATCTGCGTTTTTTTTTAAAAAACTATTAATTTTATTATTTATACTTTTAGTATCATTTTTGTTAAGAAATGATTTAACCCTTAACCAACCATGCATCTTAAAAAAATCGATTTCTTTTTTTTTTAATTGCATAAAATTAATTATTAAGTTCTCCGTAATTAATCTTATTTATTGCAGATTCGAAATATATGATTGGATACATTTTGGCACCATATCTTTCTTTAAACTCACTGATTTGGATTTCTTTTGAAGAGAATTTAGACTTGTTATTGACATAGTATCTTTGTCCCACTTCATAAAAAAGAAAATTTTTTTTCTTGAAATATTTTATTGCATACCACTCCAAGTAATGCCTTACTGGATACGTTTTTTCATATTTTTTATAATTCACTTGAGACCAGCCGAAGGCGGATTTCCCAAACTGGCCACAAAATAGAAAACTTAATTTATTTTGGTCTTTTGTAGCAATAAATAATTTAGCTTTATTTAATTTTAAAATTTTTTCCATATAAGCCCATGTTTCTTTTGGTCTAGTTATTCTTTTTGCTGCCTTTAAATGAGCAAGTCTAAATTCTTCCATTTCTAACTCAACTCTTTTTGTATCTTTAAAGTCAATAACATCTATTTTGATATTTTCTTTTATTGATCTTTTAATATCTCTTTTTCTGTATTTTGACATGTTATTATAAATTTTTTCATCACTTTGCCGTAGGTTTAAAATCAAAGTATTTATTACGTCAATATTATCTAAAAATTGTAAACTTTCAAAAGAGTACGCTGAAGAAATATTTTTGTTTCTTAAACATTGATTGTTTATTGGTAATTGAATGAGTTTTAATATTTTAATGTTAAATTTTTTAGAAATTGTAAGAATTTCATTCCACACATATTTTTTTATTCTATTCCTAATACTATATTTTGCATCTATTAACGCTGGTGTAGGGCATAATGTTTCTGAAAATGAGTATATATTTTTTGATTTAGTTTTTGTTATTCCAATTACAACACAAGCAACATAATTTAACTCTTGATCTCGCACTAAAAATGATAAATTTTTTATTTTTTTATCAAAAGCAGTATAATACTTTATCATATCAGACGAATGAAGGTATGTGGCACCATCAATTGTTTTAATTATACTATCCCATTTTTTACTATCAAATTCTGAGAAATAAGATTTAATAAAATTCATTTTATTTTATTAGTTTCGCCTTAATTGATGAAAATTTTTTAAGGTCTCTAGTTATTTTCTTACCTACTATTCTATTTAATTGATTTGGCTCTAATCCAATTTTTGGACGCAAAATAATTAAATCATCAATTTTAATTATATGATTTTTTTTTAATTCTTTTTTAGTAAAGACTGATCTTCTGAATATCTTATTTTTATTTTCATTTCTGCTTGATGTACCATATTTTATATGGCCCTTAGAATGCCATGCATTATTTGTTTCATTAACCAATTGTTTTAGTTGCTTCGGTTCCATTGAAAATTTTGAATCTACGGCACCATCATTATTATTTATTGTAAAATGTTTTTCAATTATCGATGCACCATATGCCACTGAAGCAATAGAAGTTCCTATACCAATAGTATGATCGGATAAACCAATTTCACAATTAAAAGTTCTTCTCATGTTTACAATAGTTTTTAAATTTGCCTCTGACGGTTCAGAAGGGTAATTGCTTGTACATTTCATTAATATAATTTTGTTATTATTATTTTTTTTAACCACTTTAATTGCTTGGCTAATTTCCTTTTTTGATGCCATTCCAGTTGATATAATTATAGGTTTTTTTGATTTTGATACCATATCAATTAAAGGTAAATGGGTAATTTCAAAAGAAGCTATTTTATATGCTGGTACATTTAACGATTCTAAAAATTCAAATGACTCTTTATCAAATGGAGAGCTAAAGCATTCTAAACCATTTTTCTTACATTTAAGAATTATTTTTTTTTGCCATTCCCATGGCATGGCTGATTTTTTGTAAAGATTGAATAAAGAATTTTTATCCCATAAGCTATTAGGGTTTTTTACAATAAACTGCTTATTTTTTGAATTAATAGTCATAGACTCAGGCTTAAAAGTTTGAAGTTTTAAAAAATGAGCCCCTGACTTAAGCGCTATGTCAACTAACTTCAATGATCTAGATAAAGATTGTTTGTGATTACCTGACATTTCAGCAACAATTTTAGGTGTATATTTAATTCCTATTTTATGTTTACCTATTTTCATCAAATATTTATATAACAGTGAGATCCATATTTTAATCCAGAGTAAATAAACCCTGAATTTTCAAGTGTTATTGAAGACGCATAATTCTTATTTATCACAAACGCAAATATTTTTTTTGTTCTATATAAATTTTTTTTTCTTATTTTTTTTATAAATTCTTTAATCATGATTTTGGCGATTCCCTTTCCTCTAAAATCTTTTGATATCATATAACTTATTTTTAATCCTCTATTAAAATATACAAATCTGATCAAACCTAGGGGCAGGTCTTTTTTACAAAATATAAATATACTATCTTTTTTTCTTAGAATATTTTTAAACCAATTTTCATGTTTTAATAAAGAAATCTTATTCTTATCAAATGAATTTTTTCTTACCAAAGGATCATTAGACCAAGCATAAATTAAGTCTAAATCTTTAATATTTACTTTTCTTAACTTGTAAGAAGTTTTAGACATTAGTTAAAATTATTTAATTAACTTTTTAATTAATTCGTTTATTTGCTTATCTTGTTTTGAAATTTGTGCAACACACTTTTTGGCATCTACTGGGGCATACTTGAAAGCAATTTTCATTAAATTCATCCAATTAATATTATTTTTCTTTCTTACTAGTTCTATCTTATCAATAATTTTTAAATTTTTTTCAATTTTTTTCATTTAGTTCATCCTTCTAAAATTACTTACTGCCAAATCTGTATCAAGTAATTCATGGATATTACTTTTATTACTCTCACAATCTTTTATAACTTTAAATAGTTTGTCTAAAATATGAAAGTATTTTTTTAAAAGTCTCCCTGTATGAGAAACTGATATATAAATAGTGTCGGTAGCTAGCAATCCATTCTTTAACATTTCTTGAGTGATAAATGTTTTATATAAGCTCCAATTATCAGATATTATTTCGAAACGTGGCAATGGTCTAATACCGTAAGTTTTAATCTTGATGTTATATTTTTTTGACAATTTATTCCAATTCTTTCGGACACTATCTCCTTTATTAGATATAATTTTCCAAGACTTTTGTTTTTTCATGATTTCAAGTGTTTTCAAAGCTGCAACATAACCGATTCTCTCAGTCCAGAAGGTGCTACTGATAAAACTTTGATTTGCAAACTCCATATATTTTCTTTTACCAATAACAGATGTAATTGCATAACCATTTCCTAAAGCTTTACCAAAAACAGCTAAATCAGGTATGATATTATATTTCTTATGAAGACCACCATATGTTTCTCTAAAACCTGAAGTGCATTCATCAAATATAAGTATTATATTTTTTTTACTGCATATTTTTCTTATTTCTGACAGGAAACGCTTATTAGGAATATAGTTTCTAGAAACTTCCATTATCACAGCAGCTATATTAGGTTTTTTTATGACTTTTTTAAATTCTTCAATAGAATTGAAATTAAAAGAATAAGATGTTTCGCTTAAACTTTTTGGAACACCCTTAATTTTTAAATTCTGAAATAAATGACTATCCAAATTACTATTATTTTTTAAATTTGTTGCTAAGTACCAATCATGCCATCCATGATATCCGCAAACTGCGATTTTTTCTTTACTGGTTGCTGCTCGAGCTATCCTTACTGCAACAGCACTAGCTTCACCACCAGTTCTACAAAACTTGACCATATCTGACCATGGGTGAATTTCGATCATTTTTTCTGCTAATTCCACCTCTTCTTTGCAATTAAATGTAGACATGTTTCCTTTTTTTACAGCTGCAAGCACAGCCCTATCCACTTCTTTATTTGAATATCCTAATATGTTTGTACCTACAGCCATTAATGATAAATCATAATATTTTTTATTATCTAAGTCCCAAACTGCACATCCTGATGTTTTTGAAAAATAGGTTGGCCATAAATTTGGCAAAAACATTTCTGGATTCTTAGATTTCAACATATTGCCCCCAGGAATGATTTGAGTAGCTCTTTGCCAAACCTTAGGTCCTGTCTTTAATATTGAGCCAATATTTCTTTTTATTTTCATAAATTTTATTGAATATTTTTTATTTTTTTTAAGATATTTTATAATTTTTTTCCAATTTAAATTACTAATTCCTATTTTTTTTTTTATTTCTCTTAGGTTTAGTAGATCTTGATTATCATCTACTGAGAATTTAAATATTGATAAATCTTCATTATTTTTAATATTTTTAATTTTAAATAATTTGGAGTCATACATAAATTTTGTTACATGTTCTTTATCATCATCTTTTTTTGCTGTGTTATAAGTTTTTTTTAAAGTTTTAAAATTAAAAATCTCCACATCTAATCCATCTGGGAAGGTAGGAGGATAAACATTTGTTATAACATCATATTTGGAAGATTTTGAAAACGATAACATTAAGTCTATTATCTTAAAGTCTACTAATGGACAATCAGATGTAATTCTAATTATTATGTCAGCATTATATTTTTTAGATGCAAGATAATATCTAGATAATACATTTTTTTCACTTCCAAGGTAAAAATTATATTTTTTTTTTATTAAATATTTTTTTAATTCTATATTTTTATAATTATTTGGTATTGCAACAATAATTTTATCTATTTTTTTTGATTTTTTTAAGCTACCAATAACAAGATCTATAATTTTTTGATTACCAATTTTTTTAAGTATTTTGTTTGGTAATCTATCAGAAGTTGATCTGGCTTGAACAATCGCAACTACCTTTTTATTATTCTTTAACTCCATAAGGTTGGATTTATTAAATTAATGTCGTTAGTAAAAGAGCTAATTTTTGAATATTTTTTTTTGTATTGAAATTTATAGATAATCTCTTTTAGTTGTTCAAAACTATTTACTCCTATAATCAATTTATCAATCTGTTTTAAATTTAAAATAAAACTTAGACACGCATTCATTTTTTCTAATTTATCTCTGTTAGTTAATTTGTCCCATTTTAACCATATTTTTTTCCACTTTGAAAATTTTTTTGGAACTTCTTCCTGATTTAATAATAATATTCCTTGAAGAAAAACGGATCTAGCATGAATTTCGATTTTTTTCTTTTTAATATTATCTAAAAAGTTATTTTTTAAAAATCTTCTGTCAAATATTGATAATGGAATTTGTAAAATATCAATTTTTAACTTATTTTTCAATCTTGTAAATTCATTGATATTATAAACAGATATACCAAATTTTTGAATAATTTTATTTTGTTTTAAAATGTCAATTTGTTTTTTTAAATTTACTAAATTTTTACTATTTAAAAAATTTGGATTATGTATTATTAAGGCATATATTTTATTTACCTTAAGTCTTTTTAAAGATAATTTTACTTTTTTTATTAAATCAAAGCCTCTTTCTATTTTAATTTTTGTAACTATTTTTAAATTGTCTGATTTATAATTACCTAATATTTTTTCTGAAGAACCGTATGCCTGTGCTGTGTCTATAAATTTAATATTTGTGTTTTTTATTAATTTCATAATTTTATGAATATTTATTTTGGAAATTCTACTTTTGTTCGTTATACCATAACCAAACCCAAATTGCGCTGATCCTAAAATAATTTTTTTTTTAATTTTTTGTGACAAAACTACTTTTGATTATTTTAATTATTTTTTTTTGATTTAACAAACTTAAATTTGGAAAAATAGGAATACTAATTGCAGTATTATAATACAATTCTGAAATTTTGAAAATTTTGTTATAGAAACCCAATTTCTGAAAATAGGGATGCGAGTGAACAGGAATATAATGAATATTTATTTTAAAATTGTTTTTTAAAAATTTATAAAATATTTCGTCTCTTATTTTTTTTGCATTTTTACAATTAACTTTAATAATATATAAATGAAATGCAGATAAATATTCTTTATGAAATTTGGGAATGATTAGGGGTAAATTTTTTAAATTTTTACTATAATATTTAGCAATTTTATTTCGTTTTTTTATAAATAACCTAAGTTTTTTTAATTGTGATATTCCCAATATTGCTGAAATGTCAGACATTCTATAGTTTAAACCTAAATATTTTTGTTGATAGAAGCCAGGCAGTTTTCCTACTTTTTTTTTGATACTATTATTATTATACAAAATCCCATGTGTTCTTAAGGCTTTAATTTTATTAAATAATATCTTCGAATTTGTAACAGCCATACCACCCTCTCCAGTTGTGATATTTTTAACTGGATGAAAACTAAATATTGTTATTTTACTAAATTTGCAATTTCCAATTGGTTCTTTAAAATATTTGCTTCCTAAAGCATGAGACGCATCTTCTATAATATTAAATTTATATATTCTTGAGAGTTTATATACCTCTTTTAAATCACAGGGCATTCCAGCTATATGAACTAATATTAATATTTTTGGTAATTTATTTTTTTTTGTACTTGCTAATTTTTTTTTTAATTTTTCTAAACAAATATTATTAGTATTTAAATCTATCTCTAATAAATCAACTTTTGCCCCACAAAGAAGTGCTGAGTTTGCTGTCGAAACGAATGTATTATTCGACGTCCAAACTATATCGTTTTTTTTAAGATTTAATGATAAACAAGATAAGTGAAGAGCACTTGTTGCTGAATTTACCGCTATAGCATACTTAGCATTAACAAATTTTGATACTAGTTTTTCAAATTTTGGAACATTTTTTCCTTGAGTTAACATGCCACTTTTTAAAACAGAAACAACACTTTTTATATCTGAATTATCAATTGACGGCTTACTATAAGGAATAATATCTTTTTTCAAAATATTTAATTTAAATATACTTTTAATAATTTCTTTATATCACTTATGCTAAGAAATTTTTTGTTATCTTTTGAATTATAGCTTTCAATCTTCTTTAATTTCTTCCCTTTAGAATTTTTTAAATATTTTCTAATATATTGATCATCTGATATTGGCAGAATTGCATAATATTTACCAAGATCAACTGTCGAATAACAATCACTTTTTGTAATAAGTTCTTCATGGATTTTTTCACCTGGCCTTATCCCAACTACCTTATACTTGCAATAAGGACCAATTGCCTTGGCTAAATCCAAAATATTATAAGAATATAGCTTGGGCACAAATATTTCACCACCTTTTGAATTTTTTAATGCCCATAAGACCATTTCCGCTCCATCTTTAAGCGAAACATTAAATCTTGTCATTTCCTTGTTGGTGATAGGTAAAGTTCCTGAACTCTTCTTGCTTAAAAATAATGGCACAACCGAACCTCTTGATCCAAAAACATTTCCATACCTTACTACAGAAAATTTTACTGCATTTCCTGAATAATTATTTGCTGATATAAATAGTCTATCGCTACATAATTTAGTTGCACCATATAAATTAATTGGTGCCGCTGCTTTATCAGTAGAAAGTGCGACGACTTGTTTAACTTTTGCATCAATACTAGCTTCAATAATGTTTTGTGCTCCAATAATATTTGTTTGAATAAATTCTATGGGATTATATTCACCGGCAGGAACATGCTTCAATGCTGCTGCATGAACTACACAGTCTATTCCATCTAACGCTCTTCTTAAACGGTCTCTGTTTCTAACATCACCAATAAAAAATCTAATTGCTGGATATTTTTTACCTGTAAATTTTTGTGACATATTAAATTGCTTTTGTTCATCTCTACTAAAAATTATTAGTCTTTTTATATTCTTAAATCTGGAAAGAATTAATTTAACAAATTCATTACCAAATGAACCTGTTCCACCCGTTATTAGAATTGATTTAATCATAATGATTAGGATATTTTGCTTAGATATTCCTTTAATATTTGATTATTTTTTGAATAACTCATTAAACTCTCATTAATATTTTTATTTTTTTCTCTCCATTTACTCTTATCCATGTAAAAATTGTTATTCATTATATCATCGAATTTTTTTTCATCATATTTATTGGTCCAAAAAGATCCTTCATCTTCAAAATATCCGGGCCAACCAAAATTCATATCTTTAGTACCTAAATTTAATACAGAACCTCTAATTGAAAAACAACACATTTTTATTGTTGATTTAATTAAAACTTCATACCCCAAAGTAGAATCTAAATTAACAACCAGATCAAAATTTGAAACCTGGCTATAACCTGTATTTACTGATAAGTTTTCAATGTAGCTAACATTTTCATTTTTTAAAAGCTCATTAAAAATGTTTTTTTCTTTTACTCTATTGTTATAATTTCTTCCCAGAATAAATAACTTCAAATTTTTTTTTTTACAGTATTTATTTAAGTAATTCAAAACTAAAAAGTCAGCTTTGTAAAATTGAGACCAAGAATAATTTTCATTTAATCTAGTAAATGTTGGTTCATCAGCTTTTTTTTTATAAGGATTAATCTGATTTATAAAAAGTATTGAATCTTTAATTTTATTCGATCCACTATCATCAAAATAAAAATTATTTTTTACTGATCCAAGCTTTAAATAATTACATTTAAGTCTTTTTTTATACAAATCGCCAATAAATGAATTGAAAACAAAAGCCTCATCAATTAGAAAATTATCATATCCATTAGTAATATCTACAAATGGATCTTCTCTCCAGCCATTTTGAATTATTGCAAACTTAATATTAGATTTATTAACAATTTTTTTTAGCCTCCAAAAATTACTATTTTGATCTATAACAGTCAAAACTAATTTGGGATTAATTTCTTTAATAACTTCAGAAAAATAATATGTAGTTTTCAATTTAAATTTTAGGATTAATTTAAATATTATACGTAAATTTAATTTATTAAGACTTGAATCAATGGTTATATAATTTTCATTCTTAAGTAAATCTTTTAAGTTATTATAAGTATAATTATTAAAGAGAACAATTTTTTTTTGTGGATATTTCTCAAAAGTAAAACTTTTAACTTGTATAAGTTTTTTTAAATAATAAATCATAAATTTATAATCAATTTTCAAAAGTTCTGATTTCTTCTATTAAACTCTTTTTCAGTTGATATATTCTCTTTGAAAAATTTAAAGAAATATTATTTTTATAATTATTTGTAAAAAAATATTTTTCATAAATGTTTATTATTGAATTTTTTTTTGAAGAAATAATATTTTTTTTATTTTTTGTTTTTTTTAATAATGAACAATTATAAAAATCATAAATATAAGATGAGTTTTTTAATTTGAAAGTAATATTTCTAAGTTTTTTTTTTGGGGAATTGGTATTCAAATTAAGTAAAATTTCAGAATTATTAATATAAAATTTGATCTTTACACTTTCACATATAAAATTTTTAACTTTTTCTCTTTTAAAGCTAATTACTTTAAATTCTTTTAAATTACTGTAGCAAAATAACATGATTGATAACGGGTGATCTAGCCAATCATTTAAACAATCATACTTTTTTTTATATTTTAAAGTTTGATTTCTATAATTTAGTATAGTTTTAAGTTTTTTTTTATTTGTTATTAGTTTGGTAATTTTGTAAAAATTTGGTGAAAATAAATCTGAATAATTAGTAATAAAGTTTATTTTTTTTTTTTGAAAATTATTATATTCAGAATTATTATAAAAAGTAGGTTTTTCAATAATAAATTTTTTTGCATTTATTTTTTTTGCATAAAAGAAATGCTTTTCAGCTGGTGTACAAATATGACCTGAAAAAAAATTTCTATTAAGAATATTTTTTGTTAATCTAGTAAATGTTTTTGTAGCGGTATGATACAAAAATTGCTGATTTCTTGTTTTTATATAAATTTTATCAAAAAATTTTTTGTTTTTGATATTTTCAAATATGATTTTACCCCACCTTCCAAAGCCAATTATAATATGATCCTTAGTCATTATAACTTGTTCCTGATTATGATTTCATTGTAATTCCCATAATCTTTTATTTTTCCATCAGCAACTAAATATATTATGTCACAATTTTTTACAGTTGTTAATCTATGTGCAATAATAATTAGGGTTGAATTATTTTTTATCGTTTCTATTGATTTCATGAATTCTTTTTCTGTGTTGTTATCTAGCGAACTCGTTGCCTCATCCATTACAATAATATTTGGCTTATTATAAAATGCTCTTGCAATTGAAACTCTTTGTTTCTCACCACCAGAAATTTTTATACCTCTTTCACCAACCTTGGTGTCCAATTTCTTTTCAAGTTTTGAAATAAAATTTCCTAAATTAGATATTTTGACAGCTTGGTCCAACTTTTCAACATCAATTTTTTCATCAGATATACCTAGGGCAATATTTTTCTTAATTGTGTCATTTATTAAAAATAAATCTTGAGGTATGTAGCCAATATTTCTGTGCCAACTTGATAAGTTTTTGTAATTTAAATTAGATCCATCAATTAAAATTTCTCCCTCATTTGGTTCTAATACACCTAAAATTAAATCTACTAGGGTACTTTTCCCTGATCCAGTTTGCCCTATTATACCAATTGATTGTCCTTTTTTTATTTGAAAAGATATCTTATCAATAATTTTTCTATCTGTATTTTCATATTTAAATGAAATATTTTTTAGTTGAATATCATTTTTAAAATCAATTAACTCCGAATCATTTTTATTTTCAGATATAAAATTTTCTAAATATTTTTCTTGATTACTAAAATCATCTGTAATTTCTTTAAATTTTACTCTATTAATTCTCAGGTTACCGACCGAAGATGTGATGCCGTTGAAAGATGGTATCATTCTCAATAAAGAGGTTACTAACAAAGTAAGTAATGGAATTATTTCTAATGTCGATTTTTCAAAATATATAAATAAGAATGTAACAAATAGAATTCCACTAATTGCAAGAAATTCTAAAAAAATTCTTGGAATCTTTAAAATGAAATTTGAAAAAAGATTATAATCTTCAATACTTTTTAACTCTTTAAAATAATTTTCAGATATGTTTCTTCTAATTCTTAAAATTAAATTTTCTTTAAAAGAAGATACTGAATGCGTAATTATTTCTATCATTCTGGCTTTATTAAGTTGTGTTTTTTTTGTTAAAAATGTCAGTTTTTTTTTAATCAATAAATAGAAAATAAAAGAGAATAAACCTAGCAAAATAAAAGTACTTGTAGATATCAAAGGGTCATTCAGAAAAAGTAGGGTAAAAATAGCTAATAAAATAACACTTTCTTTCAAAATAGTAATTATATTATAAAAATATGCTGTTACAGCCGCTATATCAATTTGTATTTTTCTGATTAAAAATGAAGAATTTCTCTCTATATGCTTTTTGTAAGGACTATAGAGTGTTGAATTAAAATAATTATACGAATTATTTAAAGTAATATCTCTTGTAATTACTACTTCAAATAAATTATATAATACTTGAATTAAGCTCTTAAATAGAAATAAAAAAAATAAAAAAAATGCTCCATATAAAACTCTTTTTTCTGTTGTAAGCGAATAAAAATATTCTTCTAAATTTAAATATGAGAGTAAAAAATTATTGTCATTATTTATTAAAATAGAGACAAAAGCAGTTATAGATGCCAACCCTAAAATCTCTAAACATGAGATAAAAAGTATTGCAAGAAATAACAGCGCTAATGAATAAACCTGTTTTGTATTTAAAACATATTCCCATTTTTTTTTCATAATTATTTTTTACAAGTTGCAAATAATAATTCTGATCTTCCAGTTTTTGAGAGAATTTTTTGCCATCTTATATCTAATTTGGTTTTATTGAATTTATTATCATTTAACGGTTTTTTATTTTCTAACCAATGAATAAAGTTGTTGTATCCGTGATTATGCAGAAAGTTTAAATGCACTTTATTAAATCCATTATTTTTTAATAAACTTTCAAGGTTACTTTTATTAAAATACCAAAAATGAGCTGTCCTAAAATAAAATTGCTTAAATTCCTCTAGGTTCAAATGCATTAAAATATCATTCAAATTGTCTGTACATAAATACAAAGTTCCCCCTTTTTTTAAGAGTTTGTATGCTAATTGAAGATATTTTTCAGGGTTTTTTGTATGTTCTATTACTCCAAATGAGGTAATGATATCAATTTTTCCTTCATAATTTTTAAAATCTTTTTTAAATATATTTTTATGACCTTTCGACTCTAAATATTTTTGTAGATCTTTTTGAGGTTCTATTGCTAAAGTATTTTTTGAAATATTTTTAATATTATCCAGAAAAAATCCATATCCACATCCATAATCAAGAACGGTTTTTCCTCTAAATAAACTTCTTTTTAAACCAAAAAATCTTGGATTTTGATCAACGTTACTAAATTTCTTAAAGGTTTTAACCTTAAGACCATTATTATATAAATTACGGTATTGTTTACTTTCATAAGATAATTTTGGAAATTTATTTAGTTTTACTAGACCACTTTTTCTACACTTTATTACTTTGTAGCTCCTTGTAGTAATCTTTGGGTATGCTCCAGCCCTTATTTTTCCTGAGTAAATTACATCTATTTTTCTAAAATATTTTTGATTATTCACAAATGTCCTATTTCTTTCTTAAAATTACCATATATTCATTCTCTTTTGATTTTATAATACTACTCCATTCTTTAGAAATTTCTATATTCCACTCTTGAAGTTTTGACCAAAAATTATAATCAATAGGCTTTACTAGATTTGAAAAGAATGAATTAGATCCATTTCTATGTGAAAAAATTTTTTTAATATAAATATTTTGGTCTATTAATCTATATTTTGCCTTAACATTTTTATATGGGTCAGATTTCCTAAAATAAAATGTTCTAGTAAAAGAATTTTTTTTTTTTAGTAATTTGATCTCATTTTTATATGACATAACCTCTAAAAGGAGAACTCCATTTTTTTTTAAATATTTTCTACATAAATTTAGAAATTGTAATTGTTGTGAATTCGAATTCGCAGATATCAAATTAAAGATTATATCTACACCTATAATGAGATCAAAGGTATTTTTTTTTAATTTAGATTTTAAAAAATCTTTATTAAATATTTTTATTTTTTTTGAGTCGATCAATTTTGAAAATTCTTTAGAAAATTGATATCTTGATCTACTTATTTCAAAACCAATTCCTTTACTCAATAATCTATCTAATTCTAATCTGTATAATAGTTTGCCATTACCTGATCCAATTTCACAGATTTTCCCATCCCAATTCTTATTTTTTTTTGTAATTTTTTTTTTTATAAATTTGATTATTTCATCACAGGATTTAAGTTTATCTTCACAATAATTTCTTAAGCTGGTATCATTAAAATTAATTAGTTTTTCAACATGTCTATAAGATCTATAGTTGATCCCTTTCATCAATGGAAGTTATTTGAAATTGACTTTTCAATAACAGCTATTCCCTCTTTTATAGCTGATACTGATATCGTTAAAGGAGGTCCAATTTTAATTGACTCTCTTCCTGTTTTCACTACGATTAGACCATTTGTAAAACACTCATCTCCAATTTTATTTACTTTTGAAATTAAATGTTTGTAAAAAATTATTGATGCAACTAATCCTTTGCCAAATATGTATCTTATTATATCTGGATATTTGTCTTTAAGCTTATTTAATTCATAGTGAAGTAATTCACCCTTTTTACTTGCGTTATTTATTAATTTTTTTTTTCTTATCTCATTAATAGTTGCATTACCAATTGCACATGCTAAAGGATTTGCTGAGTGTGTTGAAGACATTTCTCCTTCTTTCGGTAAATCCATAATCTTTTTATGACCTAAGACTAATGATAAAGGATATCCAGATCCTGCACCTTTTCCACAACAAACAATATCTGGTTTTATATCATAATGCATATAACCAAATAATTTTCCGGTCCTACCAAAACCAGCTTGAATTTCGTCAAACGCAATTAGGATATCATTTTTTTTACAAAACTGATTTAATTCCGCTATAAATTGCTTTGGATAAAAAATTGTTCCCCAACCTTGAAATGATTCAAGCATTACGCCAGAAATATCTTTTTTAGGATTTAAGTTTTTTGATTTGAGCAATTTATTAACTGTTTTAATAAAGAATCCTTTTTTGGATGAGCCCTGATACCATGGATATGGAAATGGAAGTTGAATAATATTTTTATCTCTAGAAGTAATCCATTTTTTTAAATTCTCTTTCCCACCCATCATTTCAGATCCGAGTGTTCTACCATGCCAATTTCCATCAAATGATAAAACAATATTTTTTCCATTTTTATTAAACTTGCCGTTATATCTAATCAATTTTAATGCTGCCTCAGTTGCTTCAGATCCACTAGAAAGTAAAAAAAATTTTGTCAAATAAGAAGGCGTAAAGCTTTTTAAATTATTTAAGTACTGCAACCTTTCTTCTGATGCATAATTATAAGTATGCATTAAAGGTTTTTTTAACAATTTTTTAATATCTGTTATGACTCTTGTATTTGAATGACCAATGTTTGTTACTAACATTGTGCTAGAAAAATCAATAAACTTATTCCCAAGATGATCGTAAACTGAAAAATCTTTGGCTTTTTTCCATACTATTGGAAATTGTCCATGCATTCCTCTAGGTTCAATTTTTTTTAATTTATTAAAAATTTTAATACTTTTTTTATTTGGAATAGCAGTTCTGATAATTCTATTTTTTGTTTTAATCATATATTAATATTTTTAAATTATTTGATTTAAATATTTTAAATTATGTTTT
>MDTB01179481.1_pt1 | contig 19997 bp, 32 predicted proteins | sample 811161 | NCBI WGS metagenome assembly MDTB01 (sample SAMN05326650, study PRJNA326480) | marine metagenome | isolation source: seawater | place: Mediterranean Sea | collected 2009 | reverse complement strand
TTTATTGGATGTTCAAACTATCCAGAATGTAAATTTACAAGACCACTATCAAAAGCTAAAGCAGCTGCTCAGTCAAAATTAGCAGAACCTAAATTTCTTGGAAAACATGAAAATGGAAATGATATTTTTCTAAAAAATGGAAGATTTGGTCCTTATCTTCAATATGAGATGGTTTTAAAGGAAAATTTTGAGGAAGAAAAACCCAAAAAAAGAGGAAAAACAAAAAAAAAGAAATCTAAATTAAATGAACTATTGAAAAATGTATCAATACCAAAAGGTGTTGAGTTAGAAAGTATTGATTTAAATAAAGCTCAATTCTTATGTTCATTACCTAAATCTTTAGGTATAAATCCAAATAATGAAAAAGAAATTACTTTAAATACTGGTAGATTTGGTCCTTATTTAAAATGCGAAAATAAATCTGCAAGAATAGAAAATATAGAAGAAATATTTTCTATTGGCATCAATAGAGCAATAACATTAATAGCAGAGGCTAAGCCTGGTAGAATTTCTTCTTCAATTATAAAAGATTTGGGCGAACACCCAGAAGATAAAAAGCCTGTAAGAGTCATGAAAGGCCAATATGGACCCTATATCAAATACAAGTCTCTAAATGCAACAATACCAGAAGAAAAGGATCCGATAGAAATCTCTATGGAAGAAGCTTTAATTTTAATTGAGAAAAGAAAAGAATACGATAAAACTAAAATGAAAAAAAATAAAAAAAAATAAAATGAAATTTATACCAATTGTTTTTATATCAGTATTAATTTTTAATCCAATTTCTAATGCAGAAATCAGGGATTGTTCAGAATTTAATAAACTTTCTAAGGAATATTTAAATTGTACTAAAGATAATTTAAAACACAAAAGTGATGAAAAAGGTATAACAACCAAATTTGAAAATTTTAAATCAAGTAAAACATTAACAGAATTTTTTAAAAAAAATAAAAGTGAAAAATGAATATTGATAGTAAAATTAATGAATTAAAGATTATTCTACCTGAGGCAAAGGCACCAGTTGGTTCTTACGTGGCAACAAAAATAGCTAATAATTTGCTTTATATTTCAGGACAGATATCTATAGATGAAAAAGGTGACTTAATTAAAGGAAAAGTTGGAAAAGATTTAACAACTCAAGAAGCTTATAAAGCTGCAGAAAGATGTGGTTTGAGTATTGTTGCACAAGCAAAAAAAGCATGTAATGGAGATCTTTCAAAAGTGAAACACTGTATTAAATTAACAGGTTTTGTTAATTCAACTGATGATTTTATAGAACAACCAAAAGTAATTAATGGTGCTTCAGATTTAATTGTTTCAATATTTGGTGAAGCAGGAATGCATACAAGAGCTGCCGTAAGTACTAATAGTTTACCACTGGGTGTAAGTGTAGAAGTTGATGCAATATTTGAACTAAATTAAATTATCTACCTATACTAAAATAATCAATTTTTAATTTTTTCATTTTTGTTATTGAGTATATATTTCTCATATCAAAAATTTTAAAATTTTTTTTTTTTTACTAAACTTTTAAAATTAAGTAATTTAAATTCATTCCATTCAGTGTGTAAAATTATCAGATCAGATTTAAAACAAGCTGAAAAAATATTATTACAATATTTTACATTTCTTAATTTTTTAAAATCTCTTTTTTCTCCTGAAGGATCATAATATTTAATTTTAGAATCATTTTTACTTAAGTAATTGATCATATGAATACTTGAAGACTCTCGCATATCATCAGTATTAGGTTTAAAAGTAACTCCTAAAAAAGTAACAGTTTTATCTTTAAGCTTTCCATTCAAAATTTGTTTAACTTTTTCAGATAATTGTGTCTTTCTTTTATTATTTGAATTCACAACACTTTTTACAATTGATAAATTTGTTCTAAATTTATTTCCTATACCAATTAAAGCACGTGTGTCTTTTGGAAAACAAGATCCTCCATATGAGGGTCCAGGTCTAAGAAATCTATCTCCAATTCTTTGATCTGATCCCATTCCTAAAGATATATCCTTAATATCTACACCAGCATTTTCGCATAAATTAGCAATTTCATTTATGAATGAAATTTTTGTAGCTAAAAATGCATTAGAAGCATATTTAATCAGCTCAGCTCCTCTGCGAGACGTATTAAAATATCTACTAGTTTTTTTTATAATAGGTAAATAAAGCGATTTTAGTATTCTATTAGCTTTCTTACTATCTGTACCAACTATTACCCTATCTGGAAAAATAAAATCTCTAATAGCTTCACCTTCTCTTAAGAATTCAGGGTTAGATACAACATCAATTAATTTTTTTTTTTTTAAGTTAAGTAAGATTTTTTCAATTTTATCCCCTGTTGTTACAGGCACTGTAGATTTTGTAACTATCACTTTATATTTAGAGATAATTTTTTTTAATTCTTTGATAACATTAAATACGTATTTTAAATTAGTGGAATTACTTTTTTTTTTATTTGGGGTTCCAACACAAACAAAAATTATATCAGAATTTATTACAGCTTTTTTAAGGTCAGTCGTAAAAAATAAATTTTTCTTTTTTTTATTCTTTTTTAAAATTTCTTCAAGACCAGGTTCAAATATTGGAGTAGTACCTTGATTCAAGAGATCTATTTTTTTTTTATCATTATCTACGCAATAAACTGTATTTCCTAAATCTGAAAAACAAACTCCACTTACCAAGCCAACATATCCAGTGCCTATCATGCATATTTTCATAATTTTCCAATTTGTTTATTTGAGTTGATAAAACCAGTCATTGTTCCACAATCTAAATACGTACCATTAAAATTATGTGCTATAAATTTTTCACCATCAACAATCAGTGACTGAATGGAGTCTGTAATATGTATTTCACCACCTTTACCTGGTTTTTGATTTGATAATTTCTTAAATATCTTTTTTGGAAGTATATATCTACCAATAACTGCTTTATTTGATGGAGCATTTTTAATTAATGGCTTCTCAACCACACCATTTATCAAAAAATCTCTCGAAGATAATTTTTTACTTAAATTATAAATTCCCCATCTAGAAACATTTTTTTTATCCACCTTCATGCTAGCCATAACAGATGATTTATGTTTACTATGAACTTTTATCATCTCTTTAGAACAATTTTTTTTTATTATCAAATCATCAGGTAATAACATTAAAAAATATTCATCTTTTATAAATTTTTTCGTTTTTAAAACAGCATCACCTGTACCCATAGGTTTATTTTGATAAACAAATTTTATCATCTTTTTATATTTCAAAATTTTTTTGTATATATTAATTATTCTTGGATCTTTTTTCTTTTTAATGATATTTTTATAAAACTTATCGTGATAAAAATATTTTTTTATCATCAATTTTTTTGTTGAGATTATGAATATAATTTCTTTGATCCCAGCTTCAATACACTCATCTAAAATATATTCTATCCCAGGTTTTCCATTAATAGGTAATAGCTCTTTAGCAAAAACTGATGTAAGAGGTAGTAATCTTGTCCCTAAGCCTGCTAAAGGAATAATTGCTTGTTTAATCATTTAAATGTTTTACTTATTAAATATTCTTATACAAATGAAAATTTTATTAAATCAATTAAAATTATCTAAATCTTTAAGGCCATTTAAAGACATTGGTTATGTTCCTACAATGGGTGGCATTCACAAAGGGCATTTATCATTAATTGATAAATCGAATCATATTTGCAATACAACAGTTGTTAGTATCTTTATTAATCCTAAACAATTTAATAACAAAAAAGATCTAAAATCTTATCCTTCAAACTTAAAAAAGGATATATCAATCCTAAAAAGGTCTAAAAAAGTTGATTTTATTTACTTGCCAAATTTTAAAGATGTTTACGATGATAAAGAAAAATCAAAAATAAATATTAGCAAAAATGATAAAATTTTATGCGCAAAATTTAGAAAAGGTCATTTTGAAGGAGTCTTAGATGTAATGAACAGATTTACAAAATTGATTAATCCAAAAAAAATCTTTATGGGCAAAAAAGATTTTCAACAATTATATTTAGTTAAAAAATTTTTAGAAAAGAGATACAAAACTAAGATTGTAGCCTGCAAAACTGTAAGAGATAAAAATAAAGTTGCCTTATCATCTAGAAATTATTTACTTGGAAAATCAGAAATGCAAAATGCAAGCAAAATTTCAAAGAAAATTAGTAATCTCAAGAAAAAATTAAATAGTAAAAAGAATATAAAAAAATTTTTAGATATTAAAAAAAAAGAAATTGAAAAAAATTTAAAAATTAAAATTGAATATCTTGAACTTAGAAATATTAAGAATTTAAAATCTTCCAATAATATTAATAATTCAAGATTATTTGTAGCTTATTATATAGGCAAAATAAGATTAATAGATAATTTTTGATTATAAAAAATATGCGCCAACACCTAAAAAGGAAACAAAACCAATAACATCAGTAATGGTAGTCACAAAAACACTCGATGCAATTGCAGGATCAATATTCATTTTTTTTAATGTAAATGGAACTAGTATTCCAAATAATCCAGCGATAATCATTGTTAGTATCATTGATATAGATATAATGATGGATAATATATTATCTTGAAACCAGATCTGAACAACTAATGCACTTATAGCTGCAAAAATAATTCCATTTAGAATTCCAATTGTAAATTCTTTAGTAACATTTGATGAAAAATTATTTTTGGTTAAATCATTTGTGGCTATAGTACGTACAGTAACTGCTAAAGTTTGCATACCTGCATTACCACCCATAGAAGCTACTATTGGCATTAAAAAAGCTAATACAACCATTTGTTCAATAGTTGCACCGAACAAACTAATGCACCATGTAGCTAAAAATGCAGTAAATAAATTTAATAACAACCAATTAAATCTTCTTTTAGTCTTTGTAATTACACCATCTGTAATTTCTTCATCACCTACTCCAGCTAATCTTAGTGCATCTTCTTCAGCTTCATCCTGAAGAATAGTCAAAACGTCGTCACTCATTATCATCCCAACAAGTTTATTCGTTTTATCAACAACTGCAGCTGAGTTTAAATTGTAGTTTTCAAAAAGATTACCGACTTCTTCTTTATCCATGTCAACTGGTATCAATAATTGAGACTCAGACATTATAGAAAGCATTTTGGTATTTCTTGATGAGGTTAAAACTTTTGAAGATGGAACAGTCCCAATTGGTTTGAATTCTTCATTAACAATAAAAATTTCTAAAAATTCTTCTGGTAACTCTTTATTTTCTCTTAAATAGTCAATTGTTTGACCTACAGACCAATTACCTGGTATAGCTGTAAATTCTCTCTGCATGAGCCTTGCAGCACTATCCTCAGGATAGCTTAAACTTTCTAACAATGCAAATCGATCTTTGGGAGGTAAAGAACCTAAAATAGAATTTTTATCTTTTTCAGGAACATTTTCTAATATTGAAATTGCATCATCTGATTCTAAATTTGTTAATATTGAAACTATTGAGTCTGATGAGAGATATGTAATTATTTCAGATTGAATAGATTCATTAAGTTCAATGAAAACTTCTGGATCAATATTAAAATTATTTAATTTTATTAAACTTTCTCTATCAGCCTGACTCAAATGCTCGATAATATCGGCAGCATCCGCTGGGTGCATTTCTTTAAAAGAATTGGTTATAAATGGTGCATCATTATTAGCTATTTTTGAAGTAACAACTTTTATATATTCTTTGTTAAACTCAAAATTAACTTTTTTATCTTTTGTTTTTTTAATTAAAGACATAAATCTACCTATAAATTAGATTTGCACTATTAATACATAATTAAGATAATACAATTTATAAATGAATATAGAGATCAAAAAGTCAATAAAACCGGTAAATTATTTTGAATCAATAAATTTTATGGAAGAAAGATTGAAACAAGTATTCAATAACAAAAAACAAGAATTAATCTGGACTTTAGAGCATAACGAAATTTACACCGCAGGAACTAGCTATAGTAAAAAAGAGATAATAGATAAATCTGTCAAAATAATTAAAACAAGTAGAGGTGGAAAAATTACACATCATGGTAAAGGACAATTAATTTGTTACTTTGTTTTAGATTTAAGAAATAAAAAAGATATTAGAAAATTTATAACTTGTATTGAAAAAACAATTATTGAAACTTTAAGTAATTTTGGTTTAGAAACATTTTCTGACAAAGATAATATAGGAATTTGGCATAAAAAAAATGGTGTGATAAGTAAAGTTGCAGCAATAGGCATAAAAGTAAAGAAATGGATCGCTTATCATGGTTTTGCAATAAATATAAATAATAACCTAGATGCATATAAAAAAATTATACCTTGTGGTATAAAAGATAAAGAGGTTACTAATTTAGAAAAAATTGATAATAAGGATTATTCTAAATTAGAAAGTTTATTATTAAAAAATTTTATTTCAAATCTAAAAACCTAAGTCTTTTTGTTTTTAATAATTTTATGAAATAATCTGGTAAAAGAGCAGTGTAAGTATGTTTAACATCTTCAATCATAAATTTAATTTGATAGGAATGTAGCATTAAATTTTTATTAAGTCCTTTTTCATAATTTGATAGCTTATATTTCATATCACCAAATATGGGTTGTCCTAATGCATATAGTTGTTTTCTGAGCTGGTGTTTGCGTCCGGTTATAGGTTTCAACTCAACTAGACTTGCCTCTGAATTTTTGTCAAGTACTTTAAAAAAAGTTTTGGCTTTTTCTATTATTTTTTTATCACCTTCATATCTAATTAGATCGTCATTCCATTCGCCAGAGTCTTTTGCAAGTTCACCATGACAAATAGCTAAATAAGTTTTGTGAACTTTTCTAAGCCTAAATAATGATGTTAACAATTGTGCAGTTTCTCTAGTCTTCGCTATTATAAATACACCTGAGGTATCTTTATCTAATCGATGAACAGAATAAGGCTTTGTACCTTGAAAAAAATCACTTTTAGAAAAAATATCAATTAGATTTTTTTTTGACTTTGTTCCTCCTTGTACAGAAATACCAGAGCTTTTATTTAAGACTAAAAAATTAGCATTGTTATCAATGATCTGATCCTCATTCGATTTAATAACTTCTTTTGTTGGTTCAAATTTAATTTTTTTTTGAACTATTTTTTCTGTAAAATTAATATCAAATAAGTCAATATTATCTTTTATATTTATTTTGTAAGAACTTTTAACTTTTTTTTTATTTATTTTTATTTTGCCTGATCTTAAATATTTCTCAATTAAACCTTGAGGTATAGTGCCTAACTTAAGTCTAATCCATCTATCTAAACGCATATCTTTACACGTTGACTCAACAATGTAAGACTTTTTCATGATTCAAGATTTATGCTGTTGCTTGTTTCTTTTCTTCAGCTTTTAGTGTTTCTTTGTTAACATCTTTTTTGGGTTTATCTATCCTCTTTGCTTGAATATCTCTATCTACAAACTCTATTATAGCCATCGGAGCATTATCACCATATCTAAATCCAGCTTTAATTATTCTAGTATATCCACCTTTTCTTTTTTCATATCTTTTAGAAAGAGTTTTTTTTACCTTATTTGCTGATTTAATATCTTGCAATTGTGAAACTAACATTTTAGTAGTTTGTAAAGTTTCCTTTTTACCTAATGTAATAATTTTATCTGCTTGAGGCTTTAAAAATTTAGCTTTAGGTAAGGTAGTTTTAATTTGCTCATATTTAATTAAAGAATTTAACATATTCTTTAAAAGTGCCTTTCTATGCTCAGAAGTCCTATTTAACTTCTTGTTAGCCATTCCATGTCTCATTATATAGCTTCCTCTAATTTTTTGGACATTTCAGCGATATTATCTGGCGGCCAGTTAGGTATTTCCATTCCAAGATATAGAGACATTCCAGTCAATACTTCTTTAATCTCATTCAATGATTTTCTTCCAAAATTTGGAGTTCTAAGCATTTCCCCTTCAGATTTTTGAACTAGATCACCAATATAAATTATATTATCATTTTTTAAACAGTTCATTGATCTTACTGAAAGCTCTAGTTCATCTACCTTTCTTAATAAATTTTTGTTAAACTCGGGTTCACTTGAAACCTCTTTTATAGGTATTTCAACAGGTTCATCAAAATTTACAAACATTTTTAATTGATCTTGAAATATTCTTGCTGAATAAGCGACTGCATCTTCGGCAGATATAGAACCGTTTGTTTCAACTTCCATAATTAATTTGTCATAATCTAAAGCTTTACCTTCCCTTGCTGTGCTTATTGAATATGAAACTTTTTTAACTGGACTATATAATGAATCAATAGCAATTAAACCAAGTGGTGGCTCTTCAGGTTTATTTAATTCAGCTGGAACATATCCCTTTCCTGTATTTACATTCATTTCCATATGGAAATTTGTATTTTCATCAAGATTGCAAATAACTAAATCAGGATTTAATATTTCTACATCTGTAACTTGTGTAATATCAGAAGCTTTAATTTCCCCTGGTCCTTTTGCATCTAAAATTAGTTTTTTTGTACCTTCAGAATTACATTTTAAAGCTAAAGATTTTACATTTAAAACTATATCTGTAACATCTTCTCTAACACCTTTTATAGAGGTAAATTCGTGAAGAACTCCATCAATTTGTATTGATGTTACTGCGGCCCCCCTTATTGATGAAAGTAAAATACGTCTTAATGAATTACCTAGGGTTAATCCATACCCTTTTTCTAATGGTTCAGCAATTATTTTCGCGTGAGATAAATCTTCACTAATTTCTACATCAAGTTTTGAAGGTTTTATCAGAGACTTCCAATTTTTTATATTAACATTTTCTACTTCCATTAAACTCTCCTTTTTTTTGGTGGTCTTGTGCCGTTGTGAGGCATTGGTGTTGTATCTTTTATAGATAATATTTTAAATCCTCTTGCTTGTAGGGCTCTCAAGGCTGTTTCACGACCAGATCCAGGTCCTTTTACCTCCACTGATAAAGTTTTCATTCCATATTCTAAGGCTTTTGAAGCAGCTGCGTCTGCTGCAATTTGAGCAGCATAAGGAGTTGATTTTCTAGATCCTTTAAAACCTTTTTGTCCAGCTGAAGCCCATGATACTACATTTCCATTTGTATCAGCAATAGAGATTATAGTATTGTTAAATGTTGATTGAACATAGGCAATGCCGTTAAGTATATTTTTTTTTATTTTTTTTTTTTTAGAATATGAGCTTTTATTACTTTTTTTTGATGACTTTTCAACTTTCTGATCTTTATTTTCAATTTTATCTACTTTACTCATAACTATTTTTTAAGTGGAGTTAACTTTTTACCTGCTATAGCTATTGCTTTACCTTTTCTAGTTCTTGCATTACATCTTGTTCTTTGACCTCTAACGGGTAACTTTTTTCTGTGTCTTGTTCCTCTATAACACGCAAGATCAATTAATCTTTTTATGCTTAAGGAATAATCTCTTCTGAGGTCACCTTCTACTTTAAAATTTTGGTCTATAAACTCTCTAATTTTTAAAATTTCATCATCTGTTAATTGATTTATTCTCTTATCTCTAGGAATTTCTAGTGAAGTACAAATCTTATTTGAAAATTTATCTCCAATCCCATAAATATAAGTCAGACCTATGTGAACAAGTTTATTTTGTGGGATGTTTATTCCTGCAATACGAGCCATAATTTTGTGATAATTTCGTGCATTTATATAATAAGAATACTTAAAGTCAACGACTTAAACATTGAGAAAATCCTCTATTTTCTTAGTTATTTGATCGATTTCTAGATCTCCATCGACATCATAAAAGTTTGAATTCTTTGAATAGAACTCTAAGACTGGTTTTGTCGTTTGCATATAAGTATCGTATCTTTTAAGAATTGTATCTAGATCATCATCTGATCTATTTTCTATAATTTTTCTTTTCTCAATTCTTTTAACTATTGTATCTTTATTTACATTAAGAAAAAAAATAAAATCAATTTGTTGATTTGAACTTTTAAGTAATAAATCTAGATTTTTTGCTTGGCTTAAAGATCTTGGATATCCATCAAATATTAATTTGTTTTTTTTTTCAGGATCAAATATTACATTTTTTATAAGTTTATTGACGATTTCATCATTCACAAATTTTCCATCATTCATATCATTAATTATTTTTTTTCCAATTTCTGAGTCTTTTTTGATTTCATCCCTTAACATATCACCAGTGGATATTTGAAAACCATTTGTTTTCTGAACTAAATATTTAGCTTGGGTACCTTTTCCAGCTCCTGGAGGTCCAAATAAAATTAAATTCACGTTTTACTATCTACCAAATTTAGTTTTTTTAATTAGTTGTTCATATTGAGAACTCATTAATCTAGTTTGAATTTGAGTCACTGTGTCAATAGCCACAACCACAACAATTAAAATTGAAGTCCCACCTAGATAAAAAGGAATAGGATAATTTGCTATTAAAAATTCAGGCATCAAACAAACTAATGTTAAATATAATGCTCCCATAGTAGTTAATTTTGTTAAAATATTTTCAATATATAATGCAGTGCTTTCTCCTGGTCTAATGCCGGGTACAAAACCACCATATTTTCTTAGGTTATCTGCAGTCTCTGTTGGATTGAACGTTATAGAGGTATAAAAAAATGTAAAAAAAATTATACCCGAAGCATATAACAACATGTAAAGGGGTTGGCCTTGAGTAAAATAAGAGCTTATATTTAAAAAAGTTTCACTTTCTGAAACATTAAAATTTGAAAAAGTAACTGGCAATAACAATAAAGCAGAAGCAAATATCGCTGGTATAACTCCAGCTTGATTTATCTTTAATGGTAAATGTGAGGACTCACCTCCATACATTTTATTGCCCATTTGTCTTTTTGGGTAATTAATCAATATTTTTCTTAAAGCTCTTTCCATAAATACTATAAACAAAATTGTAAGTATCAATAATATAAATATTGATAAAATCATTAAAGTAGAAACTGCTCCTGTCCTTCCAAGTTCAAAAGTTGTAACTAACGCTCTTGGAATTTCTGCAACAATACCTGCGAAAATTATTAAAGATATACCATTACCTATACCTCGTTGAGTTATTTGTTCACCTAACCACATCAGAAACATAGTTCCTGCCACAATAGTGGTAACGGTCGTTATTTTAAAAAAAATTCCTGGATTTATTACTAAATCAGCTGATGACTCTAACCCAACTGACAGACCATAGCCTTGAACAGTTGCCAAAAGTACTGTTCCATATCTTGTAATTTGAGTGATTTTAGCTCTTCCAATTTCTCCTTGGGATTTTAAATTTTTGAAATAATCTGATACACCTGTTAAAAGTTGAACAATAATAGATGAAGAAATATAGGGCATAATACCCAAAGCAAAAATTGCCATTCTACTGACAGCACCACCTGCAAATACATTAAACATACCCAATAGTCCTTTTTGATTTCCATCCATTAAAGTTTTAAGTTGTTCTGGATCTATCCCTGGCAAAGGCACAAAAGTACCAAATCTATAGACAGCTAAAATGAATATCGTAAAGATTATTCTATTCTTTAAATCATTTGATGATGATGACGCACTCATGAAAAATTATTTTTTTAATTGAATAGATCCACCAATTTTTTCTAGTTTTTCTATTGCAGATTTTGAGGCTAAATCAGCTTCAATATTAATTTTGTTCTTTATTTCGCCTGTGCCCAAAATTTTCAATTTATTTGAATTTTTATTAATTAACTTAAGTTTTTTTAACAGACTTGAATTTAAAATTTCATTTGGATCAATATTTTTTTTGTCTATATATGATTGAATTTTTTCTAAATTTAAAATGGCAATGTTTTCTTGTTTTATTGGATTAAAACCTCTCTTAGGAAGTCTTCGATATAACGGCATTTGACCACCTTCAAAACTTTTAATAGCAACACCTGATCTCGATTTTTGACCTTTAACACCTCTTCCAGAAGTTTTACCTTTACCAGAGCCTATTCCTCTACCAACTCTCATTTTAGATTTATTAATTTTTTCTTTAGTATTTAAAGTGATCATTATCCCCTCTTTTCTACAATTTCTGAAATTTTCTTATTTCGAATTGCTGATATTTGTTTTGGAGAATTCTGCTTTTGTAAAGCCTTCATGGTAGCTCTAATTACATTATGAGCATTAGACGTTCCCATTGATTTAGCAACAATATCTTTAACACCCAATACTTCACAAACTGCCCGAACTGGTCCACCAGCTATAATCCCTGTACCTTTACTGGCTGCTCTCAAAACTATCCTCCCAGAACCATCCTTTGCTTTTACGTCGTGATGAATGGTTCTACCTTCTCTTAAAGGAATATGAGTAAGTTTTCTTCTTGCCATTTCGTTAGCTTTTTTAATTGCATCAGGTACTTGTTTAGCTTTAGCATGAGCAACTCCAATTTTTCCAGCTTGATTACCAACAACTACTAATGCTGAAAAACCAAATCTACGGCCGCCTTTAACAACTTTTGTTATACGATTTATATGAACTAATTTTTCTAGTATATCATCAGTCTTTTTATCTTTAAAGTTTTCCATAATTAAAATTCCATCCCATTTTCACGTAATGTTTCAGCAAATATTTTTACTCTTCCATGATACTTATATAATCCTCTATCAAAAAATATTTTTATAATTTTCTTTTCTTTAGCTTTTTTTGCTAATTTTGTAGCAACTATTTTTGATAATTCTGTTTTATTAACTTTATCATTTTCTTTAATATCTTTTTCTACTGAAGAAGCAGATAATAATGTAATATGTTTTATATCATCAATAATTTGTGCAGAAATATTTCTAGAAGATCTTGATATACTTAATCTAAATCTATCCTTAGGTGCAACTTTTTTTACTTTATTACTAACTCTAAATCTTTTTCTAATATTTGTGTTAATTTTCATTATTTTTTCTTTCCTTCTTTCTTTAAAACATATTGTCCTTTTTCCCTAATGCCCTTACCTTTATATGGTTCTATTTTTCTAAATGTTTTTATTTTTGAGGCTACAGAACCTACTAATTGTTTATCAGATCCCGATATTTTTAAGGTTGTTTGCTTTTCTACTAATATTTTAATTCCTTCAGGTATGTCAAAATTAATATCATGACTATAACCTAGTTGTAAATTTAATTGATTTCCTTTTACTGCAGCTCTGTAGCCAACACCTATCAACTCAAGTATTTTTTCATAGCCTGAGCTAGAGCCAATAACAGCATTATTTATAATACTTCTGTTCATTCCCCATAATCTTTTAGAATTTTGGTCAACTTTTTTGGGTTTTATAGAAATTTCTTTTCCATCCATAATGTCTAAATTAAACATTTCCAAATCTACATTAAGTGATTTTTTTCCTAAGGGACCCTCTATATTTATTACACTTCCTGTTAATACAACTTTTACTTTATCAGGAATTGAAATATTTATTTTACCAATTTTTGACATTAAAATACCTTACAAATTATTTCGCCACCTACTCGTTGTTTTCTTGCATCAATATCAGTCATTACACCTTTTGGTGTAGATATTATAGCAATACCTAGTCCATTATTAATCTTTGGCAATCCATCCGCACTAGAAAAAATTCTTCTTCCTGGTTTTGATACTCTTTCAAATGCGCTAATGACTGGGTTTCCTGAATGATATTTGAGCTCTAATAATAAAATAGGTTTTTTATCTTCTTCATTGATCTTAAAATCTTTTATAAATCCCTCATTTTTAAGTATGTCAGCTATTTTAGATTTAAAATTTGATGATGGTAATTTAACATTTTTGTGATTTCTAGCCTGAGCATTTTTAACTCTAGCTATCATGTCTCCAATTGGGTCACTTAAACTCATAATATTCCTTTCTACCAGCTTGATTTGACTAAGCCAGGTATTTTTCCTTGTAATCCTAATTGTCTCAAAGCAATTCTTGAGATTTTTAATTTTCTGTAAACTCCATGAGGTCTGCCTGTTATTTCACATCTATTCATAACTCTATTTTTTGCAGAATTTCTTGGAAGTTTAGATAATTTTTGCTGAGCTTTAAATCTTTCCTCTAATGTAATCTTTTTATCCATTATAATTTTTTTTAAAGCTTTTCTTTTTTTATAAAGTCTATCAGAAAGTTTAATTCTATTTTTATTCTTATTAACTGCACTTAGCTTAGCCATATTTAATTATCTCCTTTTTTAATAAATGGAAAATTCATTTTTTCCAAAAGAGCAAAGCTATGATCTTTATCAATTGCTTTGATTACAATTGTTATATCTAAACCTCTAACCTTATCTGCTCTATCAAAACTAACTTCTGGAAAAATAATATGTTCTTTGACTCCAAAGGTGTAGTTTCCAAATTTATCAAATCCATTAGGTGATAGACCCCTAAAATCCTTAATTCTTGGTAAAGCAATATTTACTAATCTATCAATGAACTCATACATCTTGTTTTTTCTTAAAGTTACTTTCAAACCCGCGTTAGAACCTTTTCTAGTTTTGAAGTTGGCCACTGATTTTTTAAATTTGGTAATAACAGGATGTTGGCCAGAAATTTTAGCCATATCTTCCTCGCATGATTTTAATATTTTTGAGTCTGCTCCATCCAATCCTAGGCCCATATTTAAAATAACTTTTTCTATTCTTGGGGCCATATAAATATTTTTTAATCCCAGTGTATCTTTTAAAGCTGGTTGTATCTCTTTCTTAAAAATTTCTTTTAATCTAGGAGTCATTATTTTTTAGCCTCAGTTTTTTTTAACACTTTTTCATCTATTAATTTAAGATTTGACAGATGAATAAAGCTTTCTTTCGATATTATTCCACCTTTTTTTTCTTTAGTAGTTTTAACATGCTTTTTAACCATATTTATTTCTTTGACTTTTGCTCTATTGTTAGCTCTATCAATTTCGATTACTTCACCTTCTTTTTTTTTATCTTTACCTATCAAAACTTTTACTTTTAAACCTTTTTTAATAATCATTACAAAACCTCCGGTGCAAGTGAGATTATTTTCATTTGTCCTCTATTTCTAAGTTCTCTTGTAACTGGACCAAAGATTCTTGTGCCAACAGGCTCCCCTTTATCATCAACAAGTACTGCTGCATTATTATCAAATTTTACTTTAGATCCATCACTTCTATGAATTCCCTTTTTAACTCTGACTACAACAGCCTTGTGAACTGTTCCTTTTTTTACTTTTCCCTTGGGTATTGCTTCTTTCACTGCTATTACTATTGTATCACCAATACTTGCATATCTTCTTTTAGATCCACCTAGAACTTTAATACATTCAATTCTTTTAGCTCCAGTATTATCTGCAACTTGAAGTTCTGTTTGTACACCAATCATTATTTAATACCCTCCATGACTTGAAATTTTTTATTTTTTGAAAAAGGCTTACTTTCAATGATTGAAACTTTATCTCCAGTTTTATATTTGTTATTTTCATCATGAGCATTATAATTTTTTCTTACTTTTATTACTTTCTTAAGAACTGGGTGTGAGTATTTTCTTTCTACCATAACAGTAATTGTTTTGTTAGGTTTATCACTTATAACTACACCGGTTAAAACTTTCTTAGGCATTTAATTTTCCTCTTAATATTGTTTTTAGTCTTGCTATTGTTTTTTTTGTTTCTCCAATCTTGGAGGGGTTTGTAATTTGAGAATTAATTTTTTGAAATCTAAAATTAAATAAATCTTTCTTCAACTTGTCAATATTCTTTAAAACTTCGTCTTTAGTTAATTTTTTTATTTCTTTTTTTTTCATTAAGTATATCTCTTTATAGTTTTGGTTTTAATAGGTAGTTTTGCAGACGCTTTATACAATGCCTCTCTCGCAATTTGCTCTGAAACACCATCAACTTCAAATAAAATTCTACCTGGTTTTACTCTACAAGCAAAATATTCAGGTGACCCTTTTCCTTTACCCATTCTAACTTCAATAGGTTTTTTAGAAACAGGTATATTAGGAAAAATTCTCGTCCAAACCCTTCCTTGCCTCTTCATATGCCTTGTAAGTGCAACTCTAGCAGCTTCAATTTGTTTGCCCGTAATTCTTTCTGGCATTAGTGCTTTTAAAGCATACGCACCATAATTAATTGAACTGGCACGTGTTGCTATACCATGAATTCTTCCCTTATGTGCTTTTCTCCATTTAGTTCTAACAGGTTGAAGCATTACTTTTTCTCCTCATTTATGACGACCTTATTTGTCTCTTGACTAAACTCTTTTGCAAATACTTCACCTTTATAAATCCAAACTTTTATGCCTATAATACCATAAGTGGTAAGTGCCTCTGCTTCTGCATAATCGATTTCTGCTCTTAAAGTATGAGATGGTATACTTCCATCTCTTAACCACTCTGTTCTTGCTATTTCATTTCCACCTAGTCTTCCACTTATAGAAACCTTAATTCCCTTGGCACCTAGTCTAATGCAGGATTGCATAGCTCTTTTCATTGCTCTCCTATATGAAATTCTTTTAACAAGTTGTTGAGCTATATTTTCTGCAACTAAATAAGCATTAGTCTCAGGTTTTTTAACTTCTTTAATATTTAAAGCTACTTCATTAGTAGTAAGTTTAGATAGATTATTTTTAATTTTATCAATATCACTTCCTTTTTTACCAATTACAAAACCTGGTCTTGAAGTATAAATAGTTACAAAGCATTTATTAGATGTTCTCTCTATCATCACCTTAGAAACACCAGAGTTTATGACATTTTTTTTGATATATTCTCTAATCTTAAAATCTTCGATTAAATAATTTCCAAAATCTTTCTTTTTAGCATACCAAACAGAGTCCCATCCTCTATTGACACCTAATCTGAAACCTATTGGATTAACTTTTTGTCCCATGACTCTCCATTTGTTTAACTTCTGATAAAATAATAGTAACACTTGACCAAGGTTTTAGAATTGGAGCGGCACGACCTTTAGCTCTGGGTCTAAATCTTTTCATTACAATTTTTTTTCCACAATAAGCTTCTTTAACGATTAAACTATCGATATCATATTGAAAATTATTTTCTGCATTAGCTATAGCTGAATTTAAGGTTTTTCTGATATCTCTAGTAATTCTTTTTTCAGAAAACTGCAAATCTCTAATAGCTATATCAACTTTTTTTCCAACGATACTTTTTAGAATAGGATTTAATTTTCTAACACTTGTCCTAATACTATTGTTAATAGATTTAACTATTTTTTGTTGTTTATTATCAATTTTTTTTTTCTTACTCATTATTGTTTTTTCTCTGCAGGTTTTGCTTTTTTATCTGCTGGTGTATGACCAAAGAATGTTCTGGTAGGGGCAAACTCACCCAATTTATGTCCAACCATATCCTCTGAAATTGTAATAGGAATAAATTTTTTACCATTATAGATTTGAAAACTAACACCAACAAAATCAGGTAAAATTGTAGATTTTCTTGACCAAGTTTTTATTGGTATTTTTTTTGGGTCATCTTTATATTTATCAACTTTTTTCATTAAACTTTCTTCTACAAAAGGACCTTTCCATACAGCTCTAGCCATTACTTACTATCCTTCCTCTTATTTCTTCTTTTTACTATAAATTTATCTGTTCTTTTATTATCTCTAGTTTTTAAACCCTTAGCTGATTGTCCTGTTGGTGAAACGGGGTGTCTACCTCCGGCAGATTTTCCTTCACCACCTCCGTGAGGATGATCTACAGGATTTTTAACAACACCTCTCGTATGAGGTCTTCTGCCTAACCATCTTGATCTTCCTGCTTTACCAATTTTAATATTTTTTTGATCAGGATTACTTAAAATACCAATTGTAGCTAAAGACCGTGAGTCAATTTTTCTGACTTCGCCAGATGATAATTTTATCAAACTATAGTTACCATCTAAACCACTAATAGTTACTGATGATCCAGCGGATCTAGCTATTTTTCCACCACCACCAGGTTGAATTTCAACATTATGAATATTTATTCCAACCGGAATATCTTGGATGGGCATACAGTTTCCAATTTTAATCTCTTTTTTGGAACCATTTTCAATTTTGTCACCTGTTTTAATTTTTTGGGGAGCTAAATAATAAGCATGTGTTCCATCCACAAATTTTACTAACATAATATAACATGATCGATTTGGATCGTATTCAATTCTTTCAACAGTGGCTTCCATATCAAATTTTTTTCTATAAAAATCAACATGCCTGTACATTTTTTTATGTCCACCAGCCCTATTAATTGAAGTTATATGGCCGTTATTATTTCTACCTTTCATAGCATTCTTAGGAGAAACTAATGCCTTAAAAGGTTTTCCTTTCCAAAGACCTGTTCTATCTACTAAAATTGTTCCTCTAGTAGATTTTGTATAAGGTTTGAAAGTTTTTAGAGCCATAAATTAAATTCCCGTTGTGAGGTCAATGCTTTGACCTTTTTTTAGAGTTATAATTGCTTTTTTAAATCCTGATACTTTTACCTTTTTTCCTCTAGCAACCTTTGTTCTATTTTGCTTATTAATTATATTTATTTTAATCACATTTACTTTAAAAATTTTTTCTATATTCGTTTTTAAATTTTTTTTATTTGCACCATCTGGAACTTTAAAAACAATTTTATTTAATTCTGATAAATTTGTTGATTTCTCTGTAACCATAGGAGTAAGTATTTTATCGTACAAGTGTATTTTATTCATTATACATACCTCTTTTCGAGTTCTTTTACTGAAGTTTCTGTAAAAACGATCTTTTTAAATTTAATAATATCATAAGCACTAAAGTGATTAATATCAGTTACTTTAACGTTAGGTATATTTCTTGCAGATTTTTCAATTTTATCCTTAGAAGTTTTATCTAATATAATTAATGAATTAGTTATTTCTAGTTTTTTTATAATTGTATTCATTTCTTTTGTTTTTTTAATCTCAGAACTAAAATCATTTAATATTAATAAATTTTTGCTTTTATTTTTTTCAGTTATTAACGATGCAATACTAAGTTTTTTTTCACTTTTATTTAATTTTCTTTTTTTATATGCAAGTTCTCCTTTTGGACCATGAGCAATACCACCACCTACAAAAATAGGAGCTTTTCTACTTGCGTGCCTAGCACCTCCTGTACCTTTTTGAGCATAAATTTTTGAAGTTGGACCCCTCACTTCATTTTGTTGCTTAGTTTTAGCATGTCTTCCTTTATAATTTGCATTAGTTTTATAAAGTACACTACTTACTAATCTATTGTTAATCTTTGCTGAAAAAATTAAATCCATTACTTCAATAGAGTCTTTTTTTCCATCAATGCTTAATTTATCTAATTTCATTATTTTTTCTTTTTATCAGGTGTTTTTTTTGCTTCCTCTGCAGCAACAATTTTTTCTCTAACTGTCATTTTATTAATATTTTTTACAGATTTTTTTACCATAATTTCAGAATTTTTTGATCCTGGTATCGATCCTTTTAAATATAAAAGTTCATTTTCAAGGTCTGTTTTTATAATTTCGATATTTTGCATTGTTCGTAATTTGTCACCCATGTGACCTGCCATTTTTTTACCTTTAAATACTTTTCCTGGATCTTGACTATGTCCTGTTGAGCCATGAGCTCTATGTGAGACAGATACTCCGTGACTAGCTCTTAAACCACCAAAGTTGTGCCTTTTCATTGCGCCTGCAAAACCTTTACCAATAGTTTTTGACCTGGTATCAACAAATTTTATATCCTTAAATATTTCAAGTCCAAATTCATTACCTTCCTTAAACAACTCTGTATCTTGAATTCTGAATTCTTTTAATTTTCTTTTTGCTTCAGTGTTTTTTTTTGAATAAAACCCTTTCATAGCTTTAGTTAGCTTAGAGTTTTTAATTTTTCCAAATCCTAACAGGACAGCTTTATAGCCTCTTTTTTCTTGTTCTATTATCTGAATTACTCTTGCTTTTTCTACTTTTAATACTGTTACAGGAACTAATTGGCCAGTTTTATAAAACTCCCTGGTCATTCCAATTTTTTTACCAAAAAGAGCTATTTCTGTCATAACTATATCTTAATCTCCACATCAACTCCTG
>MDTB01006171.1_pt1 | contig 19997 bp, 17 predicted proteins | sample 811161 | NCBI WGS metagenome assembly MDTB01 (sample SAMN05326650, study PRJNA326480) | marine metagenome | isolation source: seawater | place: Mediterranean Sea | collected 2009 | reverse complement strand
GAAGCGCCACGACCTGGGCTGTCTCCTCTAAATCGAGTGATGATCGAGCAGCGCGATCTCTGTCTGCATGGCCTTCTAACCCGATTGAACGAGCCTTCGGGTGACCCACGAACCGGACCGGAATACCATGCGCCTTGTAGATCTCTGTCTCAAAAGGGTACAACGTGAGCATCAGATCAACCCGGGCCTTGATCGATCGGATACGGCCACTCCGCCAGGCCCAAACGGTAGGCGATACATAATGAACCGTGGGAATCCCAAGGGCTTTAATCTGACGCGCCAACAGTAAGTTGAAGAAATTAAAATCTATGCCCACAAACGCTGCTGTTGGGAGAGTCTTCGCACGTTTGCGGACAGAAAGTAGCAGACGAATCAATGTGGGCAACTTGAGAAGCGGCTCGAAAAAGCCATTGACCGATAGCACCTCAATGCCAAACCAAGCCTCAAATCCGGCTTCCTTCATCTTTGGACCACCAATTCCACTGCAGACCGCATTCGGCTGCTCGCGCTTGATTGCTTTGATTAAGGCGGCGCCTAGAGCGTCTCCCGACGGTTCACCCGCGACCATTACATAATGAACAGGTTCGTCTGCAATCATTTTTACCGCTAAACCATTTTTTGTTCGGCGCAGGTCAATAAGGTTGAGCATGCCAATCGGTCACCAACAAAGGCTCTACCCTCGGCTTTCATCCAGTGTTTTCTCAAATTTTGGATACGGACCTCGAGACGAATTTGATCCCCCGGAACGACCGAGCTCTTAAATTTTGTCCGATCTGTACCTGCTAAATAATAGATGTACCCATCGTCTAAAGTTCGCCCTCTTGAGTGAAAGGCTAGGATACCCGCCGCCTGAGCCAACGCTTCGACAATCATAACGCCGGGGAAAACAGGCGCATCAGGGAAGTGACCGGTAAACATTGGCTCATTAATTGTGACATTCTTCAAACAGGTAATGTGCTCATCATTCTTGATTTCAAGAACCCGGTCCACCAGCAAGAAAGGATAGCGGTGTGGCAGCAGTTTCCAAATATCTGTCGTTTCCATACTGCTGTCTCCACTCTTAAAAAATAACCATCGACCCCAAAATAAGGGGCTTTTCTTTAATTTTAGTGTTCAAGTTTCCGGATGCGTCGATACAACTCATCTAACTTTTTAAAGACCACTACATTTCGTTTCCATTGAAGTCCGGGCATCAGACCTGTGCCGCTGCTGTAGCGACCCGATTTTGTAATCGATTGACTGACGAGGCTCATCGCCGTGATTTCAACCTGGTCAGCAATTTCTAGGTTATCAATAATGCCGACAGCACCACCAATCATACAATTGTTGCCGATCTTCGTGCTGCCCGCGATGGCCGTTGCTCCTGAAATAACCGTTCCAGAGCCTATCTTCGTGCCGTGACCAATTTGAACTTGATTATCGATTTTAACACTGGCACCAATCAGGGTATGACTGAGTGCCCCTCGATCGATGGTCGTTCCTGCACCAATTTCTACATCATCATCAACATGCACTGAGAAGATTTGAGGGATTTTGACCAGTTGATGCGCCGTTTGATCATACTCGAAACCAAACCCATCGGCGCCAATGACGGCATTCGCATGAATGATACAACCCCGACCTATTTCAACGGCATGATACAGCACGACATTGGAATGAATTTGCGTGTTGTGGCCAATGTCCACCCTCTCACCAACAACGACCCCTGCACCAATGCTAACGCCATCCCCCAATGTTGCCTGGGCTCGAATCACCGCATTGGGACCAATCTTAAGATGCTGGCCAAGGGTCGCGCTAGGGTCAATGACAGCGGAGGGGTGGATCTCTGGCCAATTCTCGCTGGTATCAAACAAGGTTGCGATTTTTGCCCAGGCCAGTCTGGGTTGCTCTGCGATCAACCCTGCACCGCTCAGTGCATCTTTATCGCCGGCAGTGACAACAACTGCTGAAGCTTCAGATTCCCGAAGTTTCCCTCGGTATTTAGGATTGAACAAAAAGGTTAATTCGCCGGGCTTTGCTTCATCTAAAGCAGCAATACCGTCGATCAGCGTTGAGCCATCTCCTACCAACTCCAAACCAAAGCGCTCGGAAATTTCTGTTAGAGAGATGGCCACTGAGTAAATATAGGCTTGAAACCTATTGCGGTTGGTCCATGGCGTTCAATTTTTCGGTCACTTTCCGTGTCACATCGTACAAATCACCTACGTACAAGGCGGCAGCTCTCGGCAGGATCATGTCAAAGTCATTTTCTTTAACAAGATCTTCGATCGCCCTTCGCACTTTATCTTCAGTGCCTGCAAACAACTCATTTTGACGGGCCGCCACTTCCTTTTGCAGCTTTTGACGCTGGTAAACAAAATCGTTATTCAACGACTCGATTTCCTGCTGGACGCGGCGTTTTTCGTCATCGCTCATTACTTCGCTGTCTTTCTGCATTTTTTGCAGCAACTCAGCAGCTTGCGTTTGGATTTTTTTGATGGTGTCTTCGTCGGTTCTAAACTCGTCTTGAAGCTGTCTTAACAGTTTCTGAGCGCCTTCCGAGCTCGCCACTGCCCGGTCGACATCGACGAATGCGATTTTCATTTCGGCTTGAGCTGTCATCGCTGCCAAAAGTGCCACTAGCAACGCTACGCCTGTCATCCTAATTTTTCTTAACCCCACCATACTTCTCCTTCGCACATCTTTGTGTTCTTGTTGTCTCAATCAACCCTTAAAACGTCCTTCTATCGGCTTTTGTCTATAAGCCTCTGTCGTGGCGCTTACATCTTGGTCTTTCGTTGTTTCCCCGTTCTTCTTGAACGCGGGTCCTGGGCGATACACCCTCCTTCACGAGGGCCGTGTACGCGCCTTTCCGTTACATCCAAGATCTATCCGTTGCACTCAATTCTTACCATTGCACCCAAATCTTTCCCGCGCTGGCTCTTAAGGACCCAGCTTTGATCATTGGGGCGGCAGATATTGTCACACACTCGGACTGGTTTCAACGAATTAGACTGCAGCAACGCTAAAAAGTTCGCCCCAGTTCGAACTGAAAAGACTCGCCCTCATCGCCATCGCGTCGATTGAAAGGATAGGATATCGCAAAACTGATAGGCGCAAACCCGGTAATCCAAGTCACTGAAAAACCAGCCGAATATCGAAGCTCCCCATCGTCTAAACCTAAACAATAAACCGAGATATCGGGGCAATTGGTGTTAAAAACGTTTCCTGCATCGACAAACATTGCGGCCTTAATCTGTCGCTGATCTTCGACAAACGGCAGGGGAAAGAGCACTTCCGCACTGGTTTCGATCAGCACATTGCCTCCCACGGGGTCTGGCTCGCCAAACTGATCGTTCGGAGACCGAGTGGTTCGTGGGCCCAGTGTGTTGGTTTCATAGCCACGAACAGAGCCCATGCCTCCGGCGTAGAAATGCTTATAGAATGGGTAGGTCTCAGTTCCCCCGAACGTGCCGCCGTACCCGAGATCTGTCCGCAACCTCAGCGTGAACAGCCGGGTCAAAGGAAAGAATATCTGCCCTGAATAATTGATGCGGTAAAACTCAAGCTCACTGCCGGGAATGGTTGTTTCAAAGGAGATCGATTGGGATCGACCACCGGTTGGCAGCAAACCTCGATTCAAAGCCGACATGCTATAGGCAGCAGAGACCGTTATCAGAGAGAACTCCTTACCTTCCTCTGAAAGAAACCGCGAAATTTCTTGAGCAGGGAATCGACCTTCCTTAATTCTTGTGTTCTCGGCACCGAGAGAGAAATTGATACGCGACGTTTCGTTGATCGGGTAACCAAAGTTGACTGAGGTTCCCAATGAGTCTGTCGAAAAGCGCGCGATATTACGTTCATCATAGGACGTACTACGATAAAAGACTGAGTAGCCTCGACTCACCCCATCCACTGTGAAATACGGGTCAAAGTACGACAGATTATACGCCGTCTGATAAGAACTTCGGTTCACCGACAGATTAAAGGAGTTACCCGAACCAAAAACATTAGATTCTTGATATGAAAGGCCAATAATTGCACCAAAATCCTGAGCGTACCCCAAGGTTGCCGAGATGGAACCCGATGGCTGTTCTTCCACGGAGTATTCCACATCAATCTGGTCTTCAACCCCCGGGACCGCAGGCGTTTCTACGTTGACCTCTTTAAAAAATCCGAGTCGCTCAAGCCTCACTCTCGAGGCATCGATATAGGCGTTGGACGCCCAACCACCCTCCATTTGTCTCATTTCTCGGCGCAGGACTTCATCTTGGGTGAGGGTATTACCTCTGAACGAAATTCGACGAACATAGGCCCGACTACCCGCATCGACAAAAAACCTGACCGTGACCGTCTCACCGTCTTCCGACAGCGCCGGATTGCCGGTTGCGCTGGAGAACGTATAACCGGCATTACCCAGCACTCGTTCGATGCGTTCCTCCGACGCGGTCATCAATTCTCGTGAATAGATCTGCCCTTCTCGCGACAGGATCAATCCCCGAATCGATTCTTCGGGGATATCACGGAGTTCGCCGGATATTTCTACGCTCCCAACTTTAAACTGCTCGCCTTCAGAAACATTAATGGTGATGTAAACATCTTCCATATTCGGAGCAATCGAAACCTGAGTCGACGTCACCGCAAAGTTCAAGTAACCCCGGTCAAGGTAATAGGACTCAAGATTTTCTAAATCCCCAGTTAGTTTCTCCCGGGAGTACTGCGCATCCTTGGTATACCAAGATAAAAGAGAGGGCAGCTGCAACTCGAACAGTTCGCGCAGCTCCGCATCATCAAAAACGGTATTGCCTACAATGTTAATGTGTCGAATGCCGGACACGCTGCCTTCATTGACGTTGACCGTGATGCTCACTCGGTTGCGCGGGAGGGTTTCCACCTCGGTAGAAATTTTAGCGTCGTAACGGCCTTGCAAAACATATTGACGCTCTAATTCTGTGCCCATCTGATCAAGGGTTACTTTCTTAAAGATTTCGCCCTCTGCCAGACCCGCATCGCTCAGTCCATCGACCAAGGCTTCGGTTTTAATCGCCTTGTTGCCGTCAAATTCAATTGCCTCAATCGTCGGGCGTTCCGTCACGATAATCAGTAACACGTTACCGTCTCTGCCGACTTTAACGTCATCAAAGTTTTCTGTTCGAAAAAGCGAGCGGATGATTTGCCGTAAGCCCTCTTCGTCGACTTCATCACCGACATTAAAAGGAATCGCGCCAAAAACTGCGCCTGCGCCAATTCGCTGGAGTCCCTCTACTCGAACATCGCTGATCACGAAAGCATTGGCCGCCAGAGCCCCGGTCAGCATCAGGATGCCGACGAGCCCCCTCAAAGTATTTGTCATTATCAGTTGATTCACGAAGCGCCTGTTATAACCGCAAAAGATCATTATAGAAGGCCAGCATCATGATTCCCACTAGAAAGACCAATCCAATTTGTATTCCCCAACCCTGAACCTGCTCCGAGACTGCCCGCCCGGTCAGTCCCTCCACCAAAAAGTACAAAAGATGCCCCCCGTCTAACATGGGGATCGGCAGCAAGTTCAACACCCCTAAACTAATACTGACCAGCGCAATAAACGTCAGATAACTCTCCAGACCGCTTTCCGCGGTTTGGTTCGCAATTTTTGCAATCGTCACAGGTCCGCTGAGATTCTTCGTCGAAACCAAACCCTGTAACATTTTCCAAATACTCTCAAAAGTAAATTGAATCATGTCAGCGGTCTTAGCGAGCGCTGGATACCACGCCCAATACAACGGCTGAACAATTTCACGTTGCATTTCTTTTGGCCATTCGACCTGTCCAAGACCCACGCCGATTCGGCCCAGTCGCTTCCCATCCACACTCTGCGCTTCGGGTTCAACCGTTAAATAAATTTCCACCTCGCCGCGACGCACTTCAAGCAACACTGAGGCTTCCGCTCGATCCTGAATTAATCTCACAAAACTTCCCCAAGTCGGCAGAGCCTGGCCATCGCCTTTGATGATCCTGTCTCCTGCCAACAGACCTGCCCGAGCCGCTGGGCTCTCCGGCATGATCTCGCCCAAGACTGGCGGGATTTCGGGCCGTAAAAGGCTTAACCCCAGAAATTGCGCGGGTTTGGGTTCGTCAGCACCGGCGAGAAACAGGCGAATTGGCACCCCAACTGTGCTCAGACCCACTCCATCAGGACGTCTGATGCCAAATTCGATCTGCCCGGATTCTCCCAGTCGGTCAAATAGCGCCAAATTCACATCTGCCCAGGTCGGTGTGTCACGACCATCCACCGAGACAATCTCATCTTGTGCTCTCAGCCCGGCTTGATAGGCGGCTTGATCCTCTGGCAATTGGCCCAAAGTCGGCACGAGTCCTGTCACACCCGACGCGAACAACATCCAATATAAAAAGAAAGCCAACACGAAGTTCGCTACAGGCCCTGCAGCGACAATCATCGTTCTCTGGAACAGAGGTTTTCGATTGAAGGCAAACGGTTTTAAATCATCCGGAACAAACGTGTCCCTCTCGTCCAACATTTTGACGTAGCCCCCTAGAGGGATCATCGCCAGACAGTACTCCGTGCTGGGTAGAGTCTCATTTGATCGAGTTTGAGGGGTTACATCCTGATCGGAATATGACCCTAACTCCAAAGGCTCTGGTTCACGGCCATAGAAACGAAAAATCGCTCGTCCAAATCCCACGCTGAAACGTTCGACATGGACGCCACACAAACGGGCCACATAAAAGTGGCCAAATTCGTGGACCGTGACCAAAATTGAGATGGTGACAATGAGCGCAAGCAGACTTTGGAGGAATTCAGCCATCGATGTGTAACGCCCCCTCCGCCAATTTTCTACAAACCCCGTCAAGGGTTAAGACATCCTCGATCGTGTTGAGTTCCGACTCGGGCGCCAATGCCACGACATCGGCAATGATCCGCTGAATCTCAAGGAAGGGGATTTGCTCAGCCAGAAAAGCATCCACAGCAATTTCGTTGGCTGCGTTGAAAGCGATCGCGGAACTTTGGTGCCCTTCTGCCACTGCCCGCGCGAGGGCCAACAACGGGAAATGATCCAGATCAGGTGATCTGAATTCAAGCGCAGAAAGCTGACTAAAATCGAGTCCCAGCACCCCTGCATCCATTCGATCTGGAAATGCCATTACATGGGCAATGGGCGTCTTCATATCTGGCTGGCCCATCTGTGCAATCACCGATCCGTCCTGAAACTCAACCATGGAATGTACAATTGATTGTGGATGAATCACGAATTCTATTTTTTGCGGCGCAACATCAAACAGCCAGCAGGCTTCAATCAACTCCAAGCCTTTGTTCATCATCGTTGCGGAGTCAACCGAGATTTTTTGCCCCATGACCCAATTCGGATGTTTGCAAGCCTCCGCCGGCGCGACCGCCGCAAGCTCTGATAGTGGCCGGTCTAAAAACGGGCCGCCTGAGCCGGTTAAAAGAATTCGGCGGACCTCCAAGCCCACCTCGGCGGATTGCCCCAGACACTGAAAAATAGCATTGTGTTCACTGTCTACAGGTAACAAAGTCGCTCCGGAACGGGTCACAGCGTTCATCAACAGCGGCCCTGCCATCACCAGTGCCTCTTTATTTGCCAGAAATACGGTCTTCCCAGAATTTGCTGCGGCGAAGCTCGATGCGAGACCGGCCCCACCCACGATCGCTGCCATAACATGGGTCACATCAGAACCGCCGGCAACATCAATCAGCGCTTGATCGCCATAAAGGACCGAGGTGTTAAGCCCCTTTGCCTCAAGCTTAAGCGCCAAATCCTCAGCCAATAATTTTGAACCCAGAACGGCATAACGCGGTTTAAAGCGCAGGCACTGATCCAACAACAACGTGATGTTTTTATGAGCTGTTAACGCGTAGATATGATAATCCGAGCGTCGCTCCACAATCTCTAAAGTGCTCTGTCCAATCGACCCAGTTGAACCGAGCAAGGTTAGCCATTTTGCGCTCATGCTTGACCTGCCAAATAGGTCACCAAGACTGCAAATAAGGGCGCAGACGAATAGAGACTGTCCAGCCGATCAAGAATCCCCCCATGGCCAGGCAATAATTGACTGGAGTCTTTGATACCTCGTATCCGCTTGAACATCGAGAGGGTCAAATCCCCCAAAACAGACACCAACGCGATCACGACGAATACAAACCCCCAAAGCGCAGCAGGGACGGGCATCTGCGCAATAGGAGCGACCGTCACCGTTAACAAGAGCCCGACGATGAGCGTTACAGCGAGCCCCCCAAATAGGCCTTCTACTGATTTTCCAGGGCTTACCGCAGGCAGCAATTTTCGCTGTCCAAAGCGGCGACCGACGAAATAGGCACCAATATCAGCTGACCAAATCAGCATGAGCAGCAACACAATCAAAGACTCTGCTTGTGGCGTTGATTTAAGGACATTGAGACTCACGCCGCAGGGGACCAGTGCAATCACACCCAGGCCAGCCAAGATCTCCCGGCGCTTGAAAAATTCAGGTTGCTCTGGGAACTTTAAAATCAGAGCGAGCGCGATAAGCCACCAAAGGCCAGCGAGTACCATCCACATTTGAAGCAGATCACCCGTGGTGTACAGCAAGACGCCAAGGCCGAATCCATAGAGCCAGCGTCCCAGTGTGCCGAGTCGAATGAAGTTCGCCCATTCCCAACCCGACAACACTACAAGGCCTAAAATGAACCAACGGAAATCTTCAACCGATAACAGGAGAATTGCAGCAAGTGCTGCGGGTGCGATGATCAAAGCCGTTAGAATTCGCGTTCTGAGCATGTTCGGACTCGATGGGCCTTACAGCGCCATCAAGTCATTCTCTTTACGGCCGAGGGCCTGATCGACGGCCTTAATCATCTCATCGGTGACTTTTTGAATCAATTCCTCGCCACGACGGGCTTCGTCCTCGCTGATTTCTTTTTCCTTCAGAAAATCTTTAATGTCACCGTTGGCATCCCGCCGAATGTTCCGAATGGAAATCCGAGCATTTTCTGACTCCGCGCGAGCGATTTTTGCTAAATCTCGCCGGTTTTCTTCTGTCAACGGCGGCATCGAGATCCGAATGCTTTCTCCACTGCTTGATGGATTCACACCCAAATCGGATTTTAAAATGGCTTTTTCGATAACAGGAATCATCGCGCGCTCCCATGGCACGATCACCAGGGACCGACCTTCCTCGACATTCACGTTCGCCATTTGCCGAAGGGGCGTGTGATTGCCGTAGTAGTCAACATTCACAGAATCCAAAAAACTAGGATGCGCTCGACCAGTTCTGATCTTTGCAAAAGCTGTCTCGAGGGCAACCAAACTTTTTTGCATTCGGGTCTCAGCGTCTTCCTTAATCTCTTCTATCATGATCCAGTCTCCTTGGACCTTTGAGGGACAACGAGCGTCCCTTCACCGTCACCAACGACCGCGTTGAGCAGTGCATCCTGTTTGTCTAGTTTAAATACCCTCAACGGCATTCCGTGGTCTCTGGCCAAACAAATCGCTGTCAAGTCCATCACACCCAGCTGGTCATCCAAAATTTCATCATAGCTGATCGTCTCGTAACGCGTCGCGGATGCGTCTTTAACTGGATCAGAAGAGTAAATGCCATCGACTTTGGTCGCTTTTAAAACAATATCCGCATCGACTTCTATCCCGCGCAGACAGGCAGCCGAATCGGTTGTGAAAAAAGGATTTCCGGTGCCTGAAGAGAAGATCACAACATCGCCCTCTTCGAGGTGACGAATCGCCAATCGACGATCATAGTGCTCAACAACACCACTCATCGGAATTGCCGACATGACAACGGTTTGTATATTCGCTCGTTCAAGGGCATCTCGCATTGCGAGCGCGTTCATCACCGTCGCCAGCATTCCCATGTGATCACCGGTCACCCGGTCGAGCCCGGCAGCGCTGAGCTCGGCGCCACGAAACAGGTTCCCCCCTCCGATCACCAGCCCAACTTGAATCCCAATACCCACCAGCTGACCAATCTCCAGCGCCGTTCGGTCGAGTACTTTGGGATCGATACCGACGCCCTCAACACCAAGGGCTTCTCCGCTTAACTTCAGCAGAATTCTCTGATATTTGGGCGTTGGCTTTTTCGACGGCATAGCTTCCTCAGGTCAATTGCTGGGCGACTTCAGCTGCGAAATCTACTTCCTCTTTTTCGATACCTTCACCGACTTCGAATCGCGAAAAATCGAGCACTTTCGCGTCATGCTGCTTAAGCAGCGCGCTGATTTTCTGATCTGTATCTTTAACGAATGCTTGCTCTGTAAGGCTAATCTCAGCGAGATACTTCTTGATTCGGCCCTCTACCATCTTGGCAACAATTTCTGGCGGCTTACCACTTTCGGCGGCCTGAGCTGTATAGATCTCTCGTTCTTTTTCGAGCACATCCGCACCAGCATTTTCGGGTGAGACTACTTGCGGATTAGCAGCAGCAATGTGCATGGCCAAATCCTTACCCAGATTCTCATCGCCACCCTCGAAATTAACCAGCACCCCAATCTTACCGTTAGTGTGCAGATAGGATGCAACCTGTCCCTGATAGCGCGCAGCACGACGAACGCTGCAATTCTCTCCAATCTTCTGAACCAAAGCCTCTCGGGTCGCTTCCATTCCAGATGCCATCAATCCTGCGACATCTAGATCTTCAGATTCGAACAGCGCGGCTGAGACTGATTGGGCAAATGCGATAAAGTTTGCGTCTTTGGCTGCAAAGTCTGTCTCGCAATTGACTTCAACCATTATCCCTTTGTCAGACTCGGTCATGATTTGTATCAAACCGTCAGCTGCAATTCTTCCCGCTTTTTTTGCCGCCTTCATGCCACTGGATTTCCGAAGGTTGTCGATGGCTTGATCCATATCGCCTTCAGTTTCAACCAACGCTTTTTTACAGTCCATCATCCCAAGACCCGTGCGTTCTCTCAGCTCCTTGACCATTGCTGCTGTCACTGCTGCCATACCTTATCCTCTTCCATCTTTATCTGTTCTGCATCTGTTCTGCGCCCCATAGGCGACTGAAATAAGTCAAGCTTATTGGCGCTCTGTGCTACTGAGGATCTTCCGCCTTTGAAGCATCTCCTTCGACTGGGGCCGCTTCACCTTCGTTGGCATCACCTGGCACCTCGTCTACAGACACCTCTTCAGACCCAGCTATTTCATGCTCCGGCGCTGCCTCAGGTTCTGCCGCGGCAACTGCTTCAGCGGGCGCTGTTTCAGATTCAGCGGCAGGCTCGGCGGGAGCGTCAGCGACAACAGGCGCAACCGCATCGCTGGCGTCGCTTTCAGTGATCTCAACAAAATCATCAGCAGCAACAGCACCGTTTTGACCTCTGGCTTCCAAAATTGCATCTGCGAACGTTGACAAAAACAACCGCACTGAACGGATGGCATCGTCATTACCCGGAATCAAATAATCAACATTGTCAGGATTGCTATTGGTATCAACAATCGCAACAACTGGAATACCCAAGGTTTTGGCTTCAGTCACAGCGATCTTCTCGTGATCCACATCAACGATCAGAATCACATCAGGCAGTCCGCCCATGTCCTTGATACCGCCGAGACTGCTCTCTAATTTCTCTAACATGCGCTGTCGTGTCAGTGCTTCATGCTTGGTTAACTTGGCAAAGGTTCCATCTGTGCTTTGCTCCTCTAAATCGCGCAAGCGTCTGATGGACTGTCGAATCGTTTTATAATTGGTCAACATCCCGCCCAGCCAACGCTTATCGACATAAGGCATGCCGGCCCGACTCGCTTCCTCTTTAATGATTTTGCTGGCGCTTCTCTTTGTCCCAACAAACAAAATTTTGTTTTTCTTTGCGGCGACCGAACTTACGAAATCCAGCGACGCCTCTAGGGCAGGCACTGTTTTCTCTAGGTTGATGATATGAATGTCATTTCTGGCGCCAAAAATGTACTCGCTCATTTTTGGGTTCCAATACCGCTTTTGATGTCCAAAGTGGACGCCTGCTTCTAGCAGGTCACGCATGTTGACTCGACTCATGTGATCTCCAAATGTCTGGGTTAGGCTTCCACACATCCCAAATCGCAACCCGAAGGCACCCGCGACCCGTGACGATGTGTGTGCTGATTTTGAACCCTGGCTTTTGCCAGACTCCTCTTTGCGTTTCCGCGGCGCGCTTTATACCATATATCCGTCCTTAAACCAATGATTTAGGGCCCCAAAGCCCTCTAGCCCTGATATACTGCGACCCGCAAAAGGAGTCCCTGTGGTCGAAATCAAAAGTCAATTGGAAATCGAGTCAATGCGGGCCGTCGGGGCACTTGCCGCCGCTCAGCTTGAAATGATTGAACCTTTCGTCGTCCCTGGGGTGAGCACAGGAGAACTGGACCGTATTTGCCATCGGTTTACCTTGGATGTCCAAAACGCAATCCCAGCCCCGCTTAATTACCGCGGATTTCCCAAGTCGATTTGCACGTCGGTTAACCATGTTGTTTGTCACGGGATTCCCAGTGACGACAAAATTCTAAAAAACGGCGACATCGTCAACATTGATGTCACCCTCATCAAGGATGGCTTTCACGGAGACACCAGCAAGACCTTCATTGTCGGTCAAGGCAGCGTCCGGGCTCAACGCTTGGTTCAGACCTGCAAGCAGAGTTTATATCGAGGCATTCAAGCGGTTAAACCTGGCGCTTTTTTAGGCGATATTGGCCACGCAATCCAATCGTTCACGGAAAAACATCACTTCTCGATTGTTAAAGAATATTGCGGACATGGTATTGGCCGGGTGTTTCACGACGAACCCCAAGTTCTACATTACGGTCGTTCCGGGACTGGCATCGCGCTCCAACCCGGTATGATCTTTACCATTGAACCCATGATCAATGCCGGCAAGGCCGCTGTAAAGCTCTTGCCTGATCAATGGACGGTGGTAACCAAGGATCGTCAACTCACCGCCCAGTGGGAGCATACGATGCTGGTCACAGAATCAGGCTATGAGATTCTTACCCATCGCCATGATGACGACATTCCACGTTGTGGATAATGCGCACCTAGAATCTATTTCGCGCGAAGTCAGCGCTGCTAAGAATCCTATCCCGATTTTAAAGGCCGCCCTGAATGCATTTAAGCAGGCTCAATCAAAGGCCTACTCTGAATCATTGCCCATCGAGCAACTCACCCACGGTCGGGCCAAATTCATCGACCACATTCTAGAGATTTGTTGGGGCCGATTTAGTTGGGATGAAAACCTCAATAGTTTGTTTAAAAGCCGCATATCCCTCATTGCCGTGGGCGGCTATGGGCGTTTAGAGCTTCTTCCTAGTTCTGATATCGATCTTTTAATTCTTACAGAGCGCGGTAATGCACAGCAGCACGCCTCCAACATTCAGTCCTTTTTGAACTTGCTTTGGGACATCGGACTCGAGGTCGGGCACAGCGTACGCTCGGTAAAAGATTCGATTGCTCAAAGCAAAAACGATGTGACGGTGTTCACTGCGTTACTCGACTGCAGAATGATTTGCGGCGCTCCGGATCAGCTGATTCAGCTGCGCAGCAAGCTTCGGAAAAAAAGTGGATGGAAAACGTCATCCTTTTTCTATGCAAAAACCGAGGAACAAGAGGACCGGCACTCAAAATCCAACCATACCGAATACAGCCTTGAGCCGAATCTTAAAACGGCACCCGGGGGACTCAGAGATATCCAAACAGTCTGGTGGATTGCAAAACAACATTACGGGCATGACGATCCAGACCAACTGGTTGCAGAAAATTTTTTGGAGCAGGACGAAGCGTCGATCCTTCTTGAGGCTCGAAATTTCCTCTGGCAGGTTCGATTTGTATTGCATGAACTCGCCGGGAGAGACGAAAATCGATTGCTCTTTGATCATCAAAGAAAGGTGGCCGCTCGCATGGGCTACCGAGACGATGCCCAGCTTGCGGTCGAGCAGTTCATGCAAGACTACTATCGCTACGCGAAGGCCGTCAGCACGGTTAACGAAATCGTCCTCCAGCATTTTAAAGAGCAGGTCGTTAGTCGTACCCGCAACGCGCGCCCAGTAGAGATCAACCCGCGCTTTCAATCCAGCAACGGCTACTTAGAAGTCACTGGCACTCATGTTTTCGAGGAGACCCCTGAAGCTTTGCTTGAGATGTTCGTCTTGCTCGGGGAAACACCGAGCCTCAAAGGAATCCGCGCCGACACCATACGTCAAGCAAAAGTTGCGGCGACAAAGATCGATGATACCTTTCGCTCCAATGAGAAGGCCACGGCACTTTTTCTTAATTTATTGCGCGTCGAACATCATCTGTTCTCCCAGCTCAGGAGAATGAATCGTTACGGTATTTTAGGTGCCTATTTGCCCGAATTTGAACGCGTGGTTGGGCAAATGCAGTTCGACTTGTTTCACATCTACACCGTGGATGCTCATACCCTGCAAGTGGTTCGGAACATGCGCCGCTTCCGTTACAAAAATCAGGAGCAAAGATTTCCTATTGCGGCGCACATCCACCACCGCCTTCCGAAAATCGAGTTGCTTTACATTGCTGGTTTTTTCCATGATTTAGCAAAAGGGCAAGGGGGCGATCATTCTGAGCTTGGGATCGGGATCGCTGAATCCTTTTGTCAGCGGCATCAACTGGGTCGCTGGGACACCAACCTGGTCTGCTGGCTCGTCAAGAACCATTTGCTCATGTCCACAACGGCTCAAAGAAAAGATATCTTTGACCCTGACGTTGTTCGAGACTTTGCCGAGGAGGTCGGTGACCGAGTCCGCCTCGATTACCTCTATGCACTGACGGTTGCTGATATCAACGCAACGAATCCAACCCTATGGAATAGCTGGAAAGCATCCCTAATGAGCCAGCTCTACCTTGAGACCAAACGGGTCCTCCGGCGCGGAGTCAGTAACATGGTGGATCGTGAGGACTATTTGGCTGAGATTCAAGACAACGTCAAGGTCAAACTCAGCGAAAAAGGCCTATCTGGGGAGCGAATCGACACCCTTTGGGCTGGCCTTGACGACGATTATTTTCTACGCGAGTCAGAATCTAATATTCTCTGGCATACCGAATCTCTGGACCAATATGATCCCAAAACCGGGCCCCTCATTCTAATCGAAGACGAACAATCTCGGCTCAATACAGAGCGTGGGGCAACGCATATTTTTATTCATTTACGATCGGATCAACCGCTTTTTTATGCCATTGTCTCAGCCTTCGATCAATTGGGAATGAGTATCGTCGATGCGCGTATCCCCGGAAACGTTAAAGGTCGAACCGACTATACCTTTGATGTCTTGGATGCCTCGGCTCGTTCGCTTAATTCAGCCTCAACCCCTGCCGATGTCATTCGACAAACCCTGATAAAAGCTATGGATTCCGGCGATAACTTTCGAGTCGCCACTCGACGAACACCGCGTGTACTCAAGGAGTTTAATCTTAGGACGTCAATCTCATTGGATACTCAAGGCAGCGACGCCTTCACCACCTTAGAGGTAGTCGCCGCTGACCGGCCCGGTCTTCTGGCTAAACTTGCCAGAATCTTTCACGAACACAACATCCTGATGCAGGCGGCTAAAATCACAACCCTCGGCGAACGTGTCGAAGACGTTTTTCATATCGTCGATGCCCAGGGGCACCCCCTGGGGGATAACGAACAAAGCCAGGCGCTCTCGGAACATATCCAACGCGAGCTTGATGAACATATCCAAGAACTCACCGCATGAATCCTAACCTTGAACGTCTTGAGCCTTACCCTTTTGCCCGATTGAGCAAACTGCTCGGGGAAACACAAGCGGCCGAATTGCCTCACATCTCATTAGCAATGGGGGAGCCAAGACACCCAGCGCCGCAATTTTTGATTGACTGTTTGAGTGAAAAAGCGCTGTTGACTGAAGGCCTGGCGACCTACCCTCCGACCCGAGGCCTACCTTCGCTTCGGACCGCCATTGCATCGTTTATCAACCGCCGGTTTAAACCTGCCAAAGTTGATCCTGACCGACACCTATTGCCGGTTAATGGCACCCGAGAAGCGCTGTTTGCCGTCGCTCAAGCGTTGAGCAATTACAAAGATCGTCCAATCACCATGATGCCAAACCCCTTCTATCAAATTTACGAAGGCGCTGCGCTGCTTGCGGGCACTCAACCTTTATATCTGCCCTGCACACCCGAGACTGCCTTTAAACCCGATCTGACTCAGATCACATCCGAAACCTGGTCTAAGGTCGGACTCATCTATATCTGTAATCCAGGCAATCCTCACGGGGCCTTGATGACCCTCGAAGACCAACAGGCCCTCATTGCATTGGCCCTTGAGCATCAGTTCATTATTGTTGCTGACGAGTGCTACTCAGAAATCTATCAGGACGAGGACAATCCACCGGTAGGCCTCCTTCAAGCCGCCGCCGCACTGGGTAATCTCGACTTTAAGCAATGCCTGGCCTTCAATTCTCTGTCGAAGCGTTCCAATCTGCCGGGTTTACGATCAGGCTACGTCGCGGGTGATCCCGAACTTATTGCTCGCTTCTTGGAGTATCGAACCTATCACGGTAGCGCGATGCCCGTGCACAGCCAAATGGTCAGCGCTCTCGCGTGGCAAGATGAGGCACACGTTCAACACAATCGCGCGCAGTATCGTGCAAAAATTAAAGCCTTCGCTGAAACTCTGGCTCCGGTTTGGCCCATCAAAACTCCGGACGCAAGCTTTTATCTTTGGCCTGAAACGCCCATTGATGATGAAATCTTCGCCCAAAAGCTTTTCAGTCTTCAGAACGTCTCGGTGCTACCCGGCCGCTACCTTTCACGAACTTTTGGTGGAGAAAATCCAGGTATCAATCGGATTCGTATCGCCCTTGTGGCTGAACCGAATGCCTGCCTAGAGGCAGCGCAACGCATCAAGTCGTCCTTTGAGGATCTCAGCTGAAAGTTGTTGAGAAACCCGTCATAATTCGCAGCGCTTAGTTTATTAAGAACTTATGGAGATCGCATGTTCAGTATTGGCATTGGTAGGGGTACCCAAAATAAGCAAGGCGATTGGCTCGAGGCTTTTTATCCTTGTATCTGGCTGAACCCACCTCAGTCGTTGGTTGGGGCGATTGCAGGATTTTGTGATGTATCAGCCGCCCAGGGTACGGCTGAACTCAGCCCAGACGATTTAGCAGGGATACTCGCGGGTTTTGAAGCCGGAGCCGATGCGCCCGTACTCCAAGCCCTGATTGACTCAGGCCGAACCACAACCCTGTGTTGGATGCAATCAGACGGCCCTATCGAGTCGACCCCGGCGGCTTACCTCAAGCTTCACCTCCTCTCGAGATGTTTGGTTCGTCCCAATGAGGTCAACCTGGAGGGGATTTTTGCTCAACTGCCTAATGTCGCATGGACATCCCAGGGCGCCGTCGATCTCAGAGAAATCGATGATGCCATTTTAAGTGCTCGCCTTAATCATCAGCACCTTGAAGTTCTGAGTGTAGATAAATTCCCAAAATTGACCAACTACCTCATTCCACCCGGCGTGAGAATCGCCGACTCCGCCAGAGTCCGGCTGGGAGCTTATCTCGGCCAAGGGACAACCGTCATGCACGAGGGGTTCATTAACTTTAATGCTGGAGCTGAAGGACCCAACATGGTTGAAGGCAGGATTTCTCAAGGTGTCTTCGTTGCCAAGGGCAGCGATTTAGGCGGCAGCGCATCGACGGCTGGCACGCTCTCAGGTGGCGGCAATGAAGTGCTCAGTATTGGCGAGGATTGTCTCATCAGTGCAAATGCTGGCACGGGTATCTCACTAGGTGATCGTTGCACCATAGAAGCCGGGCTTTATATTACGCCCGGCACCGTTGTTGATGTCATTGATGAAAATGGCCAGAGCGTAGAAACCCTTAAAGCTCGCGAACTCAGCGGGCACAGCGACCTTTTATTTATCAGGCATTCTCAATCTGGGACCGTGCAATGTCGAACCAACCGTCACGCGATAGCGCTCAACGAAGCGCTCCATCAGCACAATTAAGGCTTCAGCGATGATGCTTGAGGAGCTACAAGAAAAAACTTTGGCGCTCACCATCGCTCTGATGCAACGCCCTTCTGTCTCTCCCGATGACGCAGGCTGTCAGACCATCATGAGCGAACACCTCAGACGCCTGGGTTTTGACCTTGAACCCATGCCCTTCGGAGACGTCACCAACCTATGGGCAGTTCGAGACGGTGGTTTGCCTGGGCCAATGATCGTTTTTGCTGGACATACCGATGTGGTTCCGACAGGCCCAGAGGCAGATTGGATGTTTCCCCCGTTTGAGCCCACTCAAGCCGATGGATGGCTCTACGGACGAGGCAGTGCGGACATGAAGTCAGCACTGGCAGCGATGATCATCGCAGCAGAGCAGTTTCTTCAACCCGGTGATTTATTTCCGGGAAAGATTGGATTTTTAATCACGAGCGATGAAGAAGCCGCAGCGACCCACGGCACGGTGAAAGTCATGGAAGCACTGAATCAGGCCTCAGTCCCCATTGACTATTGTATCGTCGGCGAACCTTCGAGTCAGACACAATTGGGAGACACCTTGCGTGTGGGTCGGCGTGGATCACTCAACGCTAAATTGACCGTACGGGGTGTTGCCGGCCACGTTGCCTATCCTGAGAAAGTCAAAAATCCAATTCATTTGGCCGCCGATGCGATCAAATGTCTCGTTGAACATCCGTGGGATCATGGCAATGATTTTTTTCCGCCAACGAGCTTTCAAATCTCCAATGTTCACGCTGGATTTGGCGCTCAAAATGTCGTGCCAGGCAAAGCCGTTATGGACTGCAACTTCCGTTACAGCACAGCCTCCTCTGAAGCTTCCATCAAAAACACAACCGCCCTATTGCTTGAGGAGCTGAACCTCGATTATTCAATCGACTGGACCCTCAGCGGGCCACCGTTCCTGACCCAACCCGGCGCTCTCATCCACGCTGTTGAGGCCAGCGTTTTAGCGCAAACCGGCCTTACCACGGAGCGGTCTACAGGTGGCGGAACGTCAGATGGGCGGTTTATTGCTCCCTACGGCATCGAAGTCGTTGAACTGGGGGTTTGCAACGCGACCATCCACCAAGTGAATGAATGCGTCCGTGAGGCTGATCTCGGGCCTTTGGCTGCAATCTATACTGATATTCTCAAACGACTGCTTAGCCACCATGACAGCTGATCTTCGCTATCCCGATTTGGAGGTCTATATCAAAACCTCTGAGCTTGATGCACTTACTGCAATACTCGACCCTATGTTGCCTTTGTCCCTATGGGAGAGATCGGATTCGGTCTACTGCGCTCGACTTGAGCTGCACGGTGAAAGCTCTGAAGTCTTTCTTCGCGCTGGGGCCTATAAGAAATTTACCAGCGTCTGGATAAAAAATAACCTGACGCCTTGGTCAACAGATCATGATTTTGCGTTAGCCCTCAGTGAAAGCACCGACTTAGAAATTCGCTGCAGCATCGGGTCCTGGTCTGGCGTCGAGAGCGACGAACCGGAGCTATGGTGGCGCGTCAGTAACGGGGTCAGTCAGCAAGTCCAATGGTCTTAATCAAAATCTTTCTAGGTACACTGGTCTTAGTTCCGTTGATCACCAGTCTCTTGCTGTGGTTTTTGCCCGCCAGCCTGGTTTGGAGAGGGCTCGAGGCGGACCAAAATCTACCTTATGGGTCACGGATAACCCTACCCCGGGGAACACTTCATGAAGGCTATGCAACGCTTCGTTTTCGAACGTTTCCACCCTCCAAAATTTCTTGGACACTGACCGGCCTGGGCCTCATTGAGCGCCCTTTGGCACTGCAATATCATCTAAGTTTAGAGGGCCCAAATCACGCCGTAAACGCCGCTGCGAGCCTACAACCTTCAAAGTTGAGTTTCTCGGATGTCTCAGGGTTTATTGAAAGCGAAGACATTAACCGTCTTGCGGGCCCATTCGGACACCAGTTTTCTGGGCGTGTGGACATCGATCTGAGTAGCATCCATTGGCGGCCACAGTGTCTTGAGACCGCAGTCGGCCAAGTTAATTGGACCGGTGGATTGATTACCCTCAATATTTTT
>MDTB01059541.1_pt1 | contig 19998 bp, 18 predicted proteins | sample 811161 | NCBI WGS metagenome assembly MDTB01 (sample SAMN05326650, study PRJNA326480) | marine metagenome | isolation source: seawater | place: Mediterranean Sea | collected 2009 | reverse complement strand
TTTTTTTTACTAAGAATTTCATTGAGTTATTCATGATTTAATTTAGATTATAGCCAAATGCGTTCGTAGCTCAACTGGATAGAGCGTCTGACTTCGGATCAGAAGGTTGAGGGTTCAACTCCTTCCGGGCGCACCATAAATCAGACAATCCATTTTTTTAATTTATCTTTATTTTTAAGAATATACTCGGGAAACGTTGAATCAACTTCTACTTTTTTTAAGCTATAGCCCCTATCAAAAATATCTTGTCCTCTTTCAATCTTCAATTTAATATTTTCTTCATTGGAAATATTTTCTTTATTAAACTCTCCATGAGCAAATGATTTTATTTTTTTTGATATATTCTCTGGACTTTGAAGATAGGCAAAATGCCAGCCACCCTCTTTAATTATTTGAATATTTCTAATTTTATCTACTCTCCAAAAAGGATATTTTTTAAACTTTAAATCTCTTAGCCATTGAGGAGATTTAAAATTTTTTTTTAAACAAATCTTAGATCCATGCCAGTTATTTTCCATTAAATTTAGAAGATTAAGCTTGTACATGAACATTTTTTGTGAAAAGACTGCGTATTTTTTTTTATCAAATTCATTAAGTTTATTTAGATTAGGTATTTCATCCACATCAGACAAAATAATCAAATCATTGTCGTCAGCATTTTTTATACCCTTCATAATAGAATTTCTCTGATGTTGTTCTACTAAAGACTCACCACCTTTGTGAGGTTTTTTTATATTTTCAGGGGTGTCATCAACAACAATATAATTTATTTTATTCTTAAACTTTTTATATTTATTAATGTCGAAATGTAATTTCTTTGACTTACCTTGATGATTAACTGTAGACTCAACTATTACAAAAGAGTCTACAAATTTATCCAAAATATTAAATCTTATTTCAGCAATATGTTCTTCATTAAAGTATTGAAAGCAATCAAATATGGCCATATTGATTTATTTTTTTGTAAAGGTGGTTAAACCAATTTTTTTTCCTTCAATTTTACATGAGGAACAATGTAAATTAGTTCTATCAAAGATTAACATAGAGCCCAGTTCCCACTCATATACAAATTCTATCTCCAAACCTGCTAAATTTTCTATTTTTTCATGTTTTAGATATTTTTCATAGTCTTCTTTGTTAAAAGGTTTTTGACCATACATCCCAATATGTTCCGATGATCTTTTGTTTTGACCATAATTCAATTGTTTTTTTCCAAGTTCAGTTGTGTCTAAAGTAAAATTTGTTGACTCTCCATAAAATCGATTTTTAAATATTATTGTGCTACCAACAGATGTTAAAGGAATTAATGTTTGTCTATAAATAAGATTTTCAAGATTAAAACCAGCATCCACATGAAGTCCTATGGGATTATAACTTTCTTGGAAAAGGCCGTATATATCTTTCCCATCATCTGTCTGAAGATTGTCCATTTTAAAATCTCCAATTTCAATCTTTAGCTTTTCACAAAATAAATTTTCCAGCTTTTTATTATAGCCTTGCAACCATCTTTTTTTAATTACGTTTTGTTTTTTGTTATGTACCGTAGTTGGCAAAGTTTTATATAAATCCAAAAATTCATTGATTTCTTTTTTGCTATATAAATTTTTTATAACTTTAGGGGGCTGCTCAGTTTTTTTTATCTCTTGAATTTTTTTATGCATATTTTTCATTCACCCATGTTGATTAGAGTTCCTTTGTCTTTAGCACCATAATAGGCCATATAAAAAACAGTTACCCCAACAACAAAATACACTATAGAAATTAAAATTGATTTAAATATTTCATACGAATTAACACTATTATTTAATAATATATTACGCATTTCTTCAAAAATATGAACAAGCGGTAAAGCATTAGCGATTATTTGGAGACTTCCAGGCAATATATCTACAGGGTAATAAATACATCCTAATGGCGCTAAAAAGAAAAGGCTTGCCCATGCAATATTTTCAAAAGATGGTCCAAATCTTAACAACCCTGCTGTTACTAGCAATCCCAAAGTAACTCCAAAAATATACAAGCTTAATAATAAAAAAAATAATGGAAAACCAAGTTCAAATATAGAAACACCAAAAAAAGGAATTGCTAGAAATGCAGCTGGAACTAAACCAATAAGAGTTCTTAAAATAGCAGTAAGAGTTAAAGACGTAATAATCTCACTTATTCTAATCGGGGCTATAAACAGATTTGTAAAGTTTCTACTCCATATTTCCTCTAGAAACATCATGTTGTAGCTTATGCTGGCTCTGAAAAGAAAATCATATAGAATAGCTGCAGTTAAAATAACACCCACAGTATTGCTGTAATAATCCGAGTTTAGAGTGAAAAACTTTGAGATAAAGCCCCACAAAAAGATTTGAACCGCAGGCCAATAGATCAAGTCTATAATTCTTGGCAGAGAACCAGATATTAAATAAATATGTCTAAGGCTCAAAGCATATATTTGATTAAATCTCATCTTTCCTCCTTGCTAGTTTCAAAAATGTTTCTTCTAAATTGTTTCTTCCGTGTTTTTTGATAATTTCTTCACAAGTACCCTCATCAATAATTTTTCCATTTTTCATCATAATAATACTGTCACACAATCTTTCTACTTCGGCCATATTGTGAGACGCGAGCAGAATTGTAATTTTATTTTTTGATTTATAAGACTGAATATATCCTCTAACATAATCCCCAACATCTGGGTCTAAACTTGCAGTTGGTTCATCTAAGAAAAGAATCTCAGGATCATTTATCAAAGACTTTGCCAGCGTAACTCTATTCTTTTGACCAGATGATAATTCTCCAGTTTTTTTTTCCAAAAACTGTTTTATATCTAGTTCTTCAGATATATCATTTATTTTTTTTTTTAAGTTCTTAACTCCGTACAATCTTCCATACACTTCAAGATTCTGCTTAACAGATAACTTTTTTGGAAGCTCAACATACGGAGAGGCAAAATTCATTTTACTTAAAATACTTACTCTATCAGTCTTTTCTAAATTTTTATTATTAATAATTATTTCTCCGCCTGAAGGTTTTATGAGTCCAAGCATCATACCAATCGAAGTAGTTTTTCCACACCCGTTTGGGCCCAATAAACCAACAGTTTTGTTTTTTTCTATTGTAAAATTAATTTTATCTACCGCTGTGCTATTTTTAAATTTTTTTGTGAGATTTTTGATTTGAATAAACATTTATTTTGAGGCCCTTCTCAATCTATCGTTTATAGCAATTCCCATATTTTTGTTTGGAATTTTTACAATACATATTTTTTTATATTTTAAATTTTTTATTTTTCTTAATGTTTTATACAAGTTTTTTCCAGCCTCATTTAAATTTCCTTTTTTACTTAAGTTAAAAAAATGCTTTTTATTTCTATATTTTTTTCCAAAAACTATAAATGCGTCTTTATAACCAGATTTTTTACAGTTTAGTCTAATTGGGATGCCTGGAGAATAGTGCCTATTCGATAGACCAGGAGAATTTATTTTTTTTGGCTTTTTTGAAATTAATATCTTTTTTTTAAGGACTTTCTTTATTTCGTTTGGACTTATTGCGCCAGGTCTCAATATTTTTGTTTTCCCGCATAGATTTATAACCGTTGATTCCAGTCCTATATTTGACCGCCCACCATCTAAAACAAAATTAATTCTTTTTCCAAATTCATCTATAACATCTGTAGCTTTAGTTGGACTAACACTAGCTGATACATTTGCACTAGGAATAGCTAATGGAAAATTTAAATTTTTTAAAAGACCTTTTATTACTTTGTTGCTTGGAAATCTAACGGCTATACTTTTTAAATTTCCATTTGCTAAAGAAGAAATTTTTGAACTCTTTTTTTTCTGCAAAATGTATGTCAAAGCCCCAGGTGAAAATTTTTTATAAAGTTTTAAAAATTCATCGTTTAAATACGCATCCTTCTCTAAATTTTTAATACTGTAGTAATGTATAATTAATGGATTTTTTTTAGGTCTTTTTTTGAGCTTATATATTTTCTTTACAGCAGAATCAGAGTAGCTATTTCCTGCTAATCCATAGACAGTTTCGGTTGGAACAGCAATAACGTTGTTTTTCTTTAAAATTCTTTTTGCTTTGCTTAAATTTTTTGGTGAATTTTTATAGATATTTTTCATTTTACGATTATTATAATTTTTATGAAAACGAAAAATATTCCAACTGATATTAAAAGTAAATCAATAAACGATGCAAAGTCAGAAATAATGGATATTCTTGAAAAATTGGAAAAAGATGGCGCAAATTTAGAAGCTTTGAAAAATGACTACCAAAGATTAATAACTCTTAACAATCATGTTGATGAGCTTTTTAAAGAAAGAATTAAAAAGATCCGCTTTACAGGAAAGAAAAAGTAATTTTAGATATTTTAAATGTCAAAAGATATTAAAAAAAATGCAAAATTAATCGATCTATTTTTGACGAAATATTTTGTAAATCAAAAATATTCTGATCTTACTTTGCCAATGAAATATGGAAGTTTGACAGGAGGTAAAAAAATTAGATCCACAATTGTTTTAAATGTAGCTAAAATTTTTAAATTAAAACCCAACAAAGTAATTAATATTTGTGCTGCTGTAGAGTGCATTCATTCTTATTCTTTAATACATGATGATCTCCCCTGTATGGATAACGATAGTCTAAGACGGGGAAAGGCAGCAACTCACATTAAGTTTGGAGAATCAACAGCTATTCTTGCCGGAAATGCTTTGCTGACTCTTGCATTTGAAATTATTACTGACAATAGATACAAAATAAAACCCAACATCAAAGTATTTCTTTTAAAAAAGCTCGCAGAATATGCCGGACATACAGGAATTGCGGGCGGACAGTTTTTAGACTTAAGCTATGAAAAGAAAAAAACAAGCATTTCAAAGATTGTAAATATGCAAAAGAAAAAAACTGGAAAACTGTTTCAATTTTGTTGTTTGGCTCCAGCTCTAATTTCGGGAGCAAACACAAAAACGGTAAAAGAGATGGGTACAATAGGTGAAGAACTTGGTCTTTTATTCCAGATTGCCGACGATCTTTTGGATGTAAAAGGTAGCAAAAAAAAAGTTGGAAAACCTGTTAAGAAAGATAAAAGAAAAGGGAAATCAACACTTATTAAGCTACTAGGATATAAAAAAACATTAGAATTTGCTTTGGGAAGAAAAAAAATGATAATGGTTAGACTAAAAAAATATGGAAGCAGGTCCAAAGAACTTATTAGGACTTTGAATTTTATATTAGACAGAAGTTATTAATGAGTGGAAAATTATTAGACAAAATCAATTATCCTTCAGATTTAAGGTTGATTAAAAAAAATCAATTGGAGCAGGTGGCAAGAGAATTAAGATCTGAAGTCATTGATGTTGTTTCAGAAACAGGAGGGCATTTAGGTGCTGGCCTTGGTGTTATAGAATTGACCGTGGCTTTGCACTATGTCTTTAACACTCCGCAGGACAAGCTAGTTTGGGATGTTGGTCACCAATGTTATCCCCATAAAATAATCACTGGAAGAAAAAATAGAATAAGAACTCTTCGTAAAGGTGGCGGCCTTTCAGGTTTTACCAAAAGAGCAGAAAGTGAATATGATCCTTTCGGAGCAGCTCATAGTTCAACTTCAATTTCTTCAACTCTAGGAATGGCTACCGCTAAACGATTGTCCAATGACAACAATAATGTTGTAGCTGTAATAGGTGATGGGGCTATGAGTGCTGGTATGGCTTATGAAGCGATGAACAATGCTGGAGCAATGAAGTCTAAATTAATTGTGGTACTGAATGATAACGATATGTCCATAGCAAGACCTGTAGGTGCGATGAGCAAATATCTTGCTAGGCTTTTATCAGGAAAAATTTATTTTAGTTTCAGAGAAACAATCAAGTTAATACTTTCAGCTTTTTCAAAAAGATTTTCTAAAAGTGCTGGAAAAGCCGAAGATAAGTTACGGAGTTTTGTAACAGGGGGGACTCTTTTTAACGAACTTGGATTTTATTATGTAGGTCCAATCGACGGTCATGATGTAAATAATTTAGTAACAATTTTAGAAAATGTAAAAAACTCAAAGTATGATGGTCCTATTTTAATTCATACCATTACAAAAAAAGGAAAAGGTTATAAGCCAGCAGAAGAATCTGGGGACAAATATCACGGAGTTTCCAAATTTAACATAGCAACTGGAGAACAATCTAAGGGAAAATCAAAAGCTCCTTCATATACAAAAGTTTTTGCAAATACATTAATCAAACACGCTGAAAATGATACAAAAATTGTAGCCATAACGGGAGCTATGCCATCAGGAACAGGTCTAGATTTGTTTGAAAAAAAATTTCCAGAGAGAATGTTTGATGTAGGAATTGCTGAACAGCATGGAGTAACATTTGCAGCGGGTCTATCAACAGAAGGATACAAACCATTTGCTGCTATTTATTCAACTTTTTTACAAAGAGCATATGACCAAGTCGTTCATGATGTTGCTATTCAATCTTTACCTGTTAGATTTGCTATTGATAGAGCTGGATTGGTAGGTTCAGACGGACCAACTCATGCAGGTTCTTTTGATATAACTTATCTTTCAACTTTACCTAATTTTATAGTTATGGCCGCAAGTGACGAGGCAGAACTAGTAAGGATGATTAACACTTCAGTAAACATAAATGATAAACCATCAGCTTTTAGATATCCAAGAGGAGCAGGTATTGGAATTGAATTACCAAACATCAATGAAGTTCTAGAAATAGGAAAGGGAAGACTGACTGCTACTGGTAAACATGTGGCTATTTTAAATTTTGGAGCAAGACTATACGAATGCAAAAAGGCTTCAGAAACTCTTAAAAAGAAAGGTATCACAACAAGTATTTTTGATGCAAGATTCACAAAACCCTTAGATGAAAAACTTATAATTGAATTAGCGTCAAATCATGAGGCCATTATAACTATTGAAGAAGGATCGATAGGAGGATTTGGATCACATGTTACAAAATTATTGTCAGATAGAGAGTTTTTTGACAAGGGTTTAAAATTTAGATCAATGATCTTACCTGATAAATTTTTAGATCAAGACTCACCAGAAAAAATGTACAAAACAGCAGGACTAGATTCTGAAAGCATTGTTCAAAAAGTTGAAAATGTTTTAAATTCTAATGTTGTTATTGCAAAAAATAAAAATCTTTCTTAACCACACTGTGCTCTATTCATAAGGAAGTGGTCCAGTAATATACAAGAAAGCATTGCTTCTCCTATAGGAACGGCCCTGATACCAACACATGGATCATGACGCCCCCTAACTGAAATATTTGTATTCTTTCCTTTTTTGTCTACTGTTTCTCTACTGTTAATTATCGAAGAAGTTGGTTTGACGGCGAAAGAAGCAACAATTTCTTGTCCAGAAGAAATACCTCCAAGTATACCTCCTGCATTATTGCTTTTAAATTTAACTTTTCCAAATCCAGATCTCATTTCGTCAGAGTTTTCTTCACCAGATAAATATGCAGAGCTCATGCCTGAACCAATATTTACTCCTTTAACAGCATTAACACTCATCAATCCGGATGCAATATCTGCATCTAGTTTTGAATAAATAGGCGACCCAAGTCCTGCGGGTATACCATTAGCTCTCAACTCAATAATTGCACCACAAGATGAACCAGATTTTCTTACAGCTGAAAGGTATTTATCCCACAACTTAACAGATTTTTTATCAGGACAGAAAAAAGGATTTTTTCTTATTTCATTATCGTTCCAATTACCCAAATTACATGACATCAAACCTAGTTGAGTTACTGCACCAACTACACTAAATTTTTTACCCAATAATTTTTTTAAGACTGTTTTAGCAATTCCACCAGCAGCAACTCTCGATGCTGTTTCCCTCGCAGACTGCCGGCCTCCTCCTCTATAATCTCTAATTCCATATTTTTTAAAATAGGTAAAATCTGCATGACCGGGTCTAAATTTATTTCTGATAGATTCATAGTCCCTAGATCTTTTATCTTCATTGCGAATTAATATGGAAATTGGAGTTCCGGTAGTTCTTCCGTTGAACACCCCCGATAAAATTTCAATTTTGTCCGACTCTTTTCTTTGAGAGACAAATTTAGAATTACCAGGTCTTCTACGATCCATGTCTTTTTGTATGTCTTTTTCGGACAGAGCTATATTTGGTGGACAACCATCCACAATACAGCCAATAGAAGGGCCATGTGACTCACCCCATGTGGTAAATCTAAATATTTTTCCAAAAGTATTAAAAGACATCGATAATTAATGTATAAATTATTTTATATAAATTATGAATCAAAAAAGTGGCCAAAATTCGCTAGGACTGGATCTTTGTTTCGAAGATGAAGCAAATCCTGTTGATTTGTTTAAAAAATGGTTTGCCCTTGCAGAAAAAAGTGAAATTAATGATCCAAATGCCTTTTCAGTTGCAACTACAAGCAAAGATGGAATTCCCAGTGTCAGAATGGTTTTATTGAAAGGTTTAAATGATAAGGGTTTTGTTTTTTATACAAATTTTAATAGTAGAAAGGGAAATGATCTTAAATATAATCCAAATGCCTCAATATGCTTTCATTGGAAAAGTTTAAGAAGGCAAGTAAGAGTTACTGGAAAAGTTACTGTTGTAGAAAATGAAGAGGCAGATAAATATTTCAGTTCAAGAAAATATGGTAGTAAAATATCTGCTTGGGCCTCGTCACAATCAGAGCAAATGAAAAGTAGAGACGAATTTTTAAATAAAATTAAAGAGTATGAGAAAAAGTATCCTAAGGAAAAAGTTGTTCCAAGGCCACCCCATTGGTCTGGTTGGAGAGTATTGCCAAATGAAATTGAATTTTGGTTAGAACTTGATAACAGATCGCATCAAAGATTAGTTTATAAAAAAGAAAATGGTAAGTGGATAAGAGAAATGCTTTATCCTTAATAAGATCTATTCAAACTGAAACCAGTAAGGTTTTGTAAAACTCGTTTTTCTTCAGAATTCTCAAATATTCCTAATGCATCATAAGATACATTCACAAAATATTCAGCTCTTTTGAAAGCAGTATCTAGAGCCTTGTATTTTTTTATAAGTTTTAATGTATCTTCAAAATCATTTTTATTTCTATCTTCTTTCTTAAAAGTATTTGTTAAAAATATTCTCTCTATAGAATTTGCTTTTTGGAAAACAATAATTATTGGTAGAGTTACTTTTCCCTCAAAGAAATCTTTTCCTATCTCTTTCCCAAATATTTTTTCTTTCGAAAAATAATCTAAAGCATCGTCAGCAATTTGAAATGCCAAACCTAAGTTTTTGCCATAAGATTCTAATGCATCTTTCTTTTTTTTATCTAAATTTGATATGCACGATCCAACTCTTGTTGCTGCAGCAAAAAGAGCAGCAGTTTTCAAACCTATTATTTTAATATAATTTTCTTCTAGAAGATCTGCTTCACCTCTATGTTGAAGTTGCATAACCTCTCCTTGAGCTATTTTAGATGAAGTTGAAGACAAAAGTTTTAAAATTTCTAAATTTCCATCATCTACCATCATTTCAAAGCATCTACTTAATAGATAATCGCCAACTAAAATTGAAGATTGATTGCCCCAAATGGCATTTGTGGTTTTGTTACCCCTTCTTACTTTGCTCTCATCTATTACATCATCATGCAATAAAGTTGCACTATGAATAAGCTCAACACATGCAGCTAAATTTATATCTCTCTCACCATTTGAATAACCACCAAGTTTTGCCGAACCCATGGTTAATAAAGCACGGATTCTTTTGCCACCAGAGCCTAAATGATAATCACTCATTTTTTTTATTAGATCCACGTTACTTTGAAGCTTCATATTTATAAGCGCCTCAACAGAATCAAGCTTTCCATTTAGAAGATTCTTCAAATCTAGGTATGCTGAATTAGCAGATTTTTTAAGTGGTATTACAGACCCCATATTTTTCATTATATACAATTAGTAAAATATTAAATTATTATTTTATACATCTGTGACGCACTTCAATTTCAACCAAGAGTAGCGTAATTTATATTTAAATTTATTTTAAGTGCTGATATAAGAAAATAAGTTATCAATATTCATATGTTTTCATTTTTTAAAAAAAAAAATTATAATTCCACACGTTAGATTATCAGGTGTTATAGGATCTGCGGGAAGATTTAGGCAGGGTATAGATTTTTCAGGACAACAAGAAATCATAAAAAAAGCATTTTCATTTAAAAAGTCCAAGCACATTGCCATATCAATTAATTCTCCAGGTGGCTCTCCAGTTCAGTCACATTTGATACATGATTATATTAGGCAATTAGCCGTGAAAAATAAGAAAAAAGTAATTGTTTTTGCAGAAGATGTTGCTGCATCAGGTGGATATTTAATAGCGTGTGCCGGCGATGAGATTTATGCAAATTCTAGTTCTATAGTTGGTTCAATAGGAGTAATATCAGCTTCTTTTGGTTTTCAAGAGGCAATTAAAAAAATTGGAATTCAAAGAAGAGTTTACACAGCTGGAAAAAATAAAAGCACTCTGGATCCTTTTAAAGAAGAAAAAGAAGAGGATATTCAAAGGATAAAAAAATTACAATTAGAATTACATGAAGATTTTATTAATCTTGTAAAAAAAAGTCGAGGCTCAAAACTAAAAGATCCAGAGAAAAATAATATATTCACAGGTGAGTTTTGGTCTGGCTCTTCATCTTTGAAGTTAGGGCTCATAGATGGCATTGGTAATTCAGAACAAGTTTTGAGGGAAAAATTCGGAGAAAATATTGTAATTAAAAAACTAGAAAAACCCAAAGGTTTCCTAGCCAAAAAATTATCAGCATCATTTGATAATCAAATTGATAATATTTTAGAGGCTGTAGAAGAAAAAGCTCTATGGCAAAAATTTGGTTTATAAATGCCAAAAAATATTAAATATAAAAAAAAAAAATTAATTACATTTCAGGAGATTATTTTAAATCTTCAAAAATTTTGGAGTAAATATGGGTGCGTAATTTTACAACCATATGATTTAGAAGTAGGCGCTGGAACATTCCATCCAGCTACAACTCTAAGATCTTTAGGAACAAAACCGTGGAAAGCAGCATACGTTCAACCATCCAGAAGACCAACAGACGGAAGGTATGGAAAAAATCCAAATCGTTTACAACATTATTATCAATATCAGGTTATCATTAAACCGTCGCCAGAAAATATAAAACAAATTTATCTTAAAAGTTTATCGACTATAGGAATTCAATCTAAAGATCACGATATTAGATTTGTCGAAGATGATTGGGAGAGCCCTACACTTGGTGCTGCAGGATTAGGTTGGGAGGTCTGGTGTGATGGAATGGAAATAACTCAGTTTACTTATTTTCAAAAAATGACCGGTATAGATTGTAAACCTATATCTGTAGAACTCACTTATGGTCTGGAAAGAATATGTATGTTTGTCCAACAAAAAAAAAATGTTTTTGATATCGATTGGAATAATGATGGAGTAAAGTATGGAGATGTATACCTTCAATCTGAAAAGGAATTTTCAGCATATAATTTTGAACATGCAAATACAGATTCTTTATTGAAAAATTTTGAAATAGCCGAAACAGAATGTAAATCGTTATTGGAGAAAAAACTTTCTTTACCTGCATATGATCAGTGTTTAAAAGCAAGTCATATATTTAATTTATTAGATTCAAGAGGTGTAATTGCTGTTGCCGAGAGAACGGGATACATTAATAGAATTAGGGATCTTGCAAAAGGATCAGGATCTATATGGTTAGAAAATCAAGAAAAATAAATGTCCGAATTATTAATTGAACTTTTTAGTGAAGAAATACCTTCTTCTTTGCAAGTAAATGCAAGATCTCAAATAGAAAAACTACTAAGCCAAAAATTAAAATCTTCAAATTTAAATTATAAAAATTTATCAGTATATTCAACACCAACTAGACTTACAGTTTTAGTATCAAGTTTACCTATTTTAATAAAAATTCCAGGAGGGGAAATCAAAGGACCCAAAGTAGGTGTTCCGGAAAATGTTATCGAGAATTTTGCGAGATCGAAAGAGATAAATGTTAGTGATCTTTATCAAAAACAACTAGATAAAGGAAATTTTTATTTTGCAAAAATTAAAAGCAAAGAAATAAAAACTGAAGATGAATTAAGTAAATTAATCCCAAAGTTGTTAAACGAAATATCTTGGAAAAAATCTATGAGATGGTCTAATTATAATTTAAGCTGGGGAAGACCTTTAAGATCAATTTTGGTAATTTTTAACAAAAAACCATTAAAAATGAATTTTGAACATCTAAATACTGTTAATTTTACACTTATAGAAGAAAATGGAGAATTAAAGCAAAAAAAAGTTCAAAGTTTTTTGGAATATCAAGCCTTCCTTAGAAAACATAAAATTATTTTAGACCACAATGAAAGAAAAAAATTTATTTTAAATAAAATTAATTTAATATGCAAAACTAAATCCTGCAAAATATTAGTTGATGAATCCTTACTTATAGAAGTTTGTAATCTAGTTGATAAACCTACTGTAATAATTGCTAAGTTTGATAAAACTTATTTAGAATTACCAAAAGAGATAATTAAATCAACTTTACAATTTCACCAAAGATATTTTACTTTAATTGATGATAAAGACAGGATGATCAATGAATTTATAATTGTAACAAATAATAAAGACGAAAAAAAACTTATTAAAGCTGGAAATGAAAGAGTCGTAGAAGCTCGGCTTTCCGATGCCAATTTTTTCTGGAATAAAGATAAATCTTTAAATTTAATAAAGCAAATTAACAAATTAAAACATGTTACTTTTTATGAAAACTTAGGATCTATTTATGACAAGACACAAAGATTAAGAAAAATGGCCTATTTTATTTCTGACCAATTAAATCTCAATAAAGAGAAATTAGAAATAGCTGCATCAGTTTCTAAATCAGATCTTGTATCTGGATTGGTTGGAGAATTTCCTGAACTTCAAGGTGTAATGGGAAAGTATTTTGCTTCGAAACAAGGATTTGAAGATGATGTAGCCCGAGCAATAAGTGAACACTACTTGCCTATAAGTATTTCATCTCACGTTCCAAAAAAACCGATTAGCTCTGCTTTATCAATTTTGGATAAGCTGGATACTCTAGTTGGTTTTTTTTTAATAAATCAAAAGCCTACCAGTTCAAAAGATCCCTTTGCTTTAAGAAGAGCTGCTATTGGATTGCTAAGAACTGTTATTGAGAATAATCTTTCAATTAAAATTTCTGATTTAATTGAATATTTTCAGAGAATATATTCCGATCAAGGAGTAAAGGAATTAAATAAAGAAACAAAAAATGATTTGATCATGTTTTTTAGAGAAAGAATGAAGAATATTCTGAAAGAGAAAAAAATCAGAGCTGATATAATCGAAGCCTCTATAAGCTCACATGCAAATGATAATTTTTTAGAACTATATAAAAAAACATTAATTATGAATAAATTTATTTCAAAAGATTTAGGAAAAAATGCAGTTTCAACCTATAAAAGAGCATCCAGTATTTTAGAGCAAGAAAAGATAATTTCTAAAAACGGTCCTGATGCTGTACTATTTAGACTTGAAGAAGAGAAAGAACTTTTTGAAAAAATCAATGCTATTAGGAAAGCTTTTACAATTAAAGAGGATAAGAAAAATTATGAAAATCACTTAAAACTTTTATCTGATACTAAATTATCAACAGATAGATTTTTTGATAATGTAAAGGTTAATGATGAAAATAAAGATTTAAAAAATAATCGTTTAGAACTCTTGCAAATTTTATGTACTACGTTTAATAGTTTTGTAGATTTCTCAAAATTAGAAGGAACTTGATGTCAAAATACTTATTTAGTTTTGGAGACAAGAAAACAAAAAAAATAAAAAACTCTAGAAATATTCTGGGCGGAAAAGGATCCAATCTGGCTGAAATGGCTAGGCTAGGTTTGCCAGTCCCTCCAGGCTTTACTATTTCAACAGAAATGTGCGAAGTTTTTTATAATAATAAAAAGAAATTAACACCAAAAATTTTCGGAGAAATTAAAAAAGAGTTAAAAAAAGTTGAGTTGAAAACTAAAAAAAAGTTTGGTGATAATACAAATCCTTTACTAGTCTCAGTAAGATCAGGTTCAAGAGTATCTATGCCTGGGATGATGGATACAATTCTTAATTTAGGCCTCAACGACAAGACAGTTGAGGGACTATCAAAAAAAACCTCAAACGAAAGATTTGCTAAAGATAGTTATAGAAGATTTATTCAAATGTATGGAAATGTAGTCTTAGGAGTCGAAAGTCATTTATTTGAAGAGTTGATTGATAATTATAAATTAACAAAAGGTGTATTATTAGATACAGAGCTAAATTCAGAGGACTGGAATGGTTTAATTAAAAATTTTAAAGAACTAATATTAGATAAAAGTAAGAAAAATTTTCCCCAAGATGTTTATGAACAGTTGTTTGGTGCTATCAAAGCCGTATTCTTGTCTTGGGAAAGTAAACGGGCAAAAACTTATAGAAAATTTAATCACATACCGGGAGATTGGGGAACAGCTGTAAATGTTCAATCAATGGTATTTGGAAACATGGGTGATGATTGTGCCACTGGAGTAGGATTCACAAGGAACCCGTCAACAGGAGAAAACAAATTTTTTGGTGAATATTTAATTAATGCCCAAGGCGAAGATGTTGTGGCCGGGAGTAGAACCCCAAGGTATATAACGAAAAAAGCAAAAGAAGATTCAGGGGCAAAAGAAGATTCTATGGAAGAAATAATGCCTACAGTTTTTAAAGAACTTAAAGATGTTTTTATTAAATTAGAAAAACATTATCGAGATATGCAGGATATTGAGTTCACAGTAGAAAATAATAAACTTTGGATGCTACAAACTCGAAGTGGGAAACGAACAGCAAAAGCAGCAATTAAAATTGCTGTTGATATGGTTAAAGAGAAATTAATTTCAAAAAAAGAAGCTATTTTAAGAATAGATCCAAACACTCTGGATACACTTTTACATCCAACTTTAGATGAAAAAGTTAAAAGAGATGTAATCGCAAAAGGCCTGCCAGCTTCTCCAGGTGCAGCAAGCGGAAAGGTAGTTTTTAGTGCTGATGATGCAGAAAGTATGAGCAATCAGAAAGAAGATACAATATTAGTGAGAGTTGAAACCTCGCCAGAAGATATTCACGGTATGCATGCGGCTAAAGGAATACTGACAGCTAGAGGAGGAATGACTAGTCATGCCGCTGTGGTTGCCAGAGGAATGGGCAGACCATGTGTTTCTGGTTCAGGAGAAATTAATATCGACTATGAGTCTAAAGAATTTAAAGTTGGAGATATTACTATTAAAGAAGGAGACACTATTACTATTGATGGTGGGACAGGAAGGGTGATGAAAGGATTAGTACCAACAGTCAAACCGGACATCTCAGGTTACTTTTCAACAATAATGAAGTGGGCTGATGAATTTAGAAAATTAAAAATTAGAACAAATGCCGAGACTCCACAAGATACGAAAATGGCGCGAAACTTTGGAGCCGAGGGTATTGGTTTATGTAGAACTGAACATATGTTTTTTGATGACGAAAGAATCCTTTCAGTAAGACAAATGATCTTATCAAAAAATCTAGATGACAGGAAAACCGCATTGGATAAATTACTTCCTCATCAAAAAAAAGATTTTAAAGAAATTTTTAAAATAATGAAAGGTTTGCCGGTAACAGTTAGACTTTTAGATCCTCCTTTACATGAATTTTTACCGAAATCGGACAAAGACATGGAAGAAGTAGCAAGGTCACTAAACTTAGGTGTGAAAGAAATAAAGAATAGAGTAGCAGAATTACACGAACTAAATCCAATGCTTGGACATAGAGGATGCAGACTGGGCATATCTTTTCCAGAGATCTATGAGATGCAATGCAGGGCAATTTTTTCCGCATTAATAGAATGTAAAAAAGAAAAGATTGAGTCTATAATACCTGAGATCATGATACCTTTGGTTTCAACTGAAGATGAGCTTGGATTAATGAGAAAATTAGTTAACAAAATAGCTGATGAACTACAGACAGAACATAAAATAAAAATCAACTATTTTGTTGGTACTATGATTGAGTTACCAAGGGCCGCATTAAGAGCGGCTCACATTTCAAAATATGCCGATTTCTTTAGCTTTGGAACTAATGATTTAACACAAACTACATTTGGAATCAGCCGAGATGATTCAGGAAAATTCTTAAATGATTACATAGATCATAAAATTTTTGAAGAAGATCCATTTGTTAGTATCGATAAAGATGGAGTAGGAGAACTTGTTAAAATTGCTACCGAAAGAGGTAAAAAACAGAATAAAAAACTTAAATTAGGTATTTGCGGAGAGCACGGTGGAGATCCTAGAAGTATAGAGTTTTGTTCTAAAGCAGGATTAAATTATGTTTCCTGTTCTCCTTTTAGAGTTCCAATTGCAAGATTAGCTGCCGCTCAAGCCGAGCTTAGGAGATAAAATCTAATTTAAAATCGACTGTAGACGCACTATGGGTTATCTGACCCACAGAAACTCTTTTGACTCCGGTTGATGCAATTTTTCTAACGTTGTTAATTGTAATTCCACCGGAAGCCTCGGTTTCATAAAATCTTTTTGACATTTTAACTGCCTTTCTAAGATTTTTAAGATTCATGTTATCAAATAATATTCTGTTAAATTTTAGACCTATGATTTTTTTTAACTGACCTAAGTTATCAACCTCTACAGTTATTTTCTTTCCTTTTCTATTCTTTATGGATCTTTTAACTAGATCTCGAATATTTTTGTTAATAGCGATATGATTATCTTTTATTAAAATTTCATCGCTCAAATTGAATCTATGATTAATTCCTCCTCCTAGTCTTACCCCGTATTTTTGTGCAATCCTCAAGTTTGGTAATGTTTTTCTGGTACAACATATTTTACAGGATTTACCTTTTATTTTTTTTACAAATTTATTTGTTATTGTTGCAACACCCGAAATTAATCCTAGAAAATTTAGTGCAACCCTTTCACTCTTAAGAATATTTGAAGCTTTACCATTTAATATAGCGATAACTTTACCTCTATTTATTTTTCTTCCATCTTTAGTCTTGGTTGTAAATTTGATATTTTTATCTAAAATTTTAAAAGCTTCTTTTGCAAAATTTAATCCTCCAACCAAACAGTTTTGGTTGGCTATTATTTTTGCAATAACTTTTTTATTTTTAATATTTCTAGTTGTTATATCACCAGATGGACTAAGATCTTCTCTTAATGCTCGGTGAACAACTGCTTTAATATATTTTTGATTTATTTTTTGCACTCAAAATTATCTACCAATTTCGGCCATTCTTAAAACAGATTTTCTTGCCATCTCCATTATATTATGACCTATTTTAATCTCATTGGTTTCATTTTTTATACAATCATAAATTTTATTAAGGGTAATTTTTTTCATATGTGGACAAAGATTGCATGGTTTTACAAATTGAACATTTGGATTTTCAACCTGAACATTGTCACTCATTGTGCACTCTGTAACTAACAAAACTTTTTTTGGCTGTTTCTCTTTAACATATTTAACCATACTTGAAGTCGATCCAGCAAAGTCAGAAGCACTTATTACATCCGGAGGACATTCTGGATGGGCAATTACTTCAATACCTGGGTTTTCTTTTTTTATATCTTCCACTTCTTTGCCAGTAAATTTTTCATGAACCATACAAGTACCTTGCCATGAAATTATTTTCACTTTTGTATTCTTTTGAACATAATTAGCTAAGTAGTGATCAGGAAGAAAAATAACTTTATCAGTTCCTAAAGACTCTACTACTTTAACAGCATTAGCAGAAGTACAACATATATCTGTTTCTGCTTTTACTTCTGCGGATGTATTAACGTAAGAAACAACTGGAACACCAGGATATTTTTCTTTAAGCATTCTTACATCGGCTCCTGTAATAGACTCTGCCAAAGAACAGCCGGCTTGCATATCGGGTATTAAAACTTTTTTACTTGGATTCATTAATTTTGCAGTTTCAGCCATAAAGTGAACCCCACACAAAACTATTATTTTTGATTCTGTTTTTGCAGCTTCCAAAGCTAGCGCAAGTGAGTCTGCTGATATATCGGCAACCCCATGATATATTTCTGGAGTTTGATAATTGTGAGCCAGTATTACAGCGTTTTTTTCTTTTTTTAATTTATTAATTTTTTCAATAATTGGAGCATGAAACTTCCATTCTATTTCAGGTACAACTGAAGAAATCTTTTTATAAATTTGCTCTAAATTCACCGAAGACATACAAATAATTTATCAACTTGAACATAAAAAGTCATTCATTTATTGTCGCATATAAATTACTGCGGTCGTGCTGAAATTGGTAGACAGGCACGCTTGAGGGGCGTGTGGGTTTCCCGTGAGAGTTCGAGTCTCTCCGACCGCACCATTATTGAATAATTATGGATTTATTTTTATCAACTAGCAATTCTTTATCTCTAAATTCAGAAAAATCAGGATCTACTGTCTTTATTAAAGCAAAAGGATATGGTTCACTTATCAATACTTTGCCAATTTTTATATCTTTATAATTTACATCGCTTCCAGCTTTAAGCTTTTTATCAGATTTTAATGGAACCAATTTCCTCCTTAATTTATTTTTTAATTTCATTCTTGCTGTATTTTCCTGCCCTACGTAACAACCTTTTTTAAAATCTATACCGTTTAGCTCTTCAAAATTGCACTCTAAACCAAAAATTTTTTCCTGAAGATCTATTGTGTTTATCTGTGGAATTCCTAGTTTATGACTCAGGTCATAATATTTTTTTGAATTTTCTATTTTTAAACCAAGATTTTTAAGAGAAAGAGTTAGCTTTTCTAAATTTGCAATTATTCTTCCTCCAAGACTCTTTAATCTTGGGTCCAAAATAACCGTATCATTATTATATTTCAAAGTATTTCCTTCTATATCTTTTGAACCGTTTAAACTTAGGAACTTATCTTTGCTTATGACCGCAACTTCAAATTCATTACTTAAATTCAAAATCTCTATATTAGAATTAAGTTTATAGATATTTAACTTATCAACTAATTTATCTAACTGTTTTTTTTCACAATCTAAAAAATAACCATTTTTATGTTTAACTATAATAAAATCGAATAGATATTTTCCTTGAGGAGTTAACAAAGAGGCAAAGCAACTTGAGGTATCATTAGCCTTGTTAATATCATTTGTTACAATATTTTGTAAAAATTCTTTAGCATCATTCCCATTAATGAAAATAACGCCTCTATCCTTTAAAAAAAATATTTGATCTTTTTCCATTTTTTGAGTTTATATTGTATATTATATTTAACAAAATATGTCTGATAACTATAGTCTCATCATAAAAAACGGATCTTGTTATATTGATGGAAAATTTCAAAAAATAGATCTAGCTTTATTGGGAAATAAAATCAAAAAAGTAGGAAAAATCGATCTTAATAGCAGTAAAGTTTTCGATGCATCAGATAAAATTGTTTTACCAGGAGTGATAGATACCCAGGTTCATTTTAGAGAACCAGGAGCTAATGATGCTGAAAATTTAGAAAGCGGAAGTAGAGCAGCTATAGCAGGGGGGGTAACCTCAGTGTTTGAAATGCCAAACACCAATCCTCCAACATCAACCTTTAAAGAATTCAATAAAAAACTTACTGCAGCAAAAGATAGAATGTTTTGTAATTATGCTTTTTACTTTGGTGCAACACCAGATAACATGAAAGAGCTTGCATTAGTTAATACGTTAGAAGGATGTTGTGGAGTAAAACTTTTTGCTGGATCTTCAACAGGAAACCTTTTGGTAAGTCAGGAAAAAGATATAGAGAAAGTTATATCTAATAGTAGCAAAATTATCTCAGTGCATTCTGAGGATGAGAATATCCTTACATCTCGAAAAAAATTTATTAAAGAAGGAGATGTTACTTCACATCCAGTTTGGAGAAACGAGGAATGTGCACTAGAGTCCACAAAGAGAGTAGTA
>MDTB01090015.1_pt1 | contig 20001 bp, 16 predicted proteins | sample 811161 | NCBI WGS metagenome assembly MDTB01 (sample SAMN05326650, study PRJNA326480) | marine metagenome | isolation source: seawater | place: Mediterranean Sea | collected 2009 | reverse complement strand
TAAAGCAGAAAAAAAATAATTTGAAAGAAAGCAAAAAAATTTGTTACCTTAAAAAAAAACACTGGTGTAAAAAAAATCTAGAAAATACTAGATACTTGTTTAATTTTTTTAAAAAGTTAAAAAAAAGAGAAACTTTAAGTGAATATTTGAATAACCTCACACCAGATAACTTATTGTCCTTTAGTAAATCTTTTTTGAAAAAAGATAAGTCATCGTTACCAGTTAATTTTATAACAAAATTAGATGAGGAAATATGGGGTGAGGATGCTAATGAAGTAAAAAAAAGAACTATTAACCTAGCCAAATCGTTGATTGAACTCTTAAGAGAATGCGATTTAATAATGCATCATGCCAGGGATGAATCACTGATAGACTTATCAAAAAAATTTTTTTTGTGTTTAGACGAGTATATTTTGGACAAACAGGAATCTGATTATTCAAGTCTTGAGTTTTTAACTTGGAAAGTAATAAGTAGTGACCTAGGTGCACATATCCAAAGCCGACTTGATTACAAATATGAACAAATATTGATTGATGAATTTCAAGATACAAGTGTGAGTCAATGGAAAATTCTAAAACATTGGCTTAGTTCATACGTGACAAGTGAATTAGGTGTGGATTATGCGGCGCCTAAATTATTTATTGTTGGTGACCCGAAACAATCGATTTATAGGTTTAGAGGTGCCGACCCACAAATTTTTTCAAGGGCACAAGAATGGTTGGTTAAAAATTTTCGTTCAGAAAAGTTACAAACTGACTATACTCGGCGTTGTTCTTTAGAAATAGTAAAATTTATGAATTCAATTTTTATCAATTCAGGTAAGAATTTCTTTGACTATAGAATGCACAAAGGATTAAACAAAATTGACGGGAATGTATTTAAGTTACCAAAATTATCCGATGAAGTTAATCCAACTAATGAACGCTCAGACAGGGATTGGTTAGTAGATCCTTTGGGGGATTTTGAGTCGAATAGATGGAGGAAGGAAGGTTTGCAAATTGGCAAAGCCCTATTGAAAATAAAAACAACTGTAAAACAATTTACATGGAGTGATGTAAGAATTCTAGTTAGAAATAGAATTCACTCAAAAGACATTAGTGATTCATTGACTGAGCTTCAAATACCAAATAACAGTGACTTGAACAGAAGTCTCTTACATCAACAAGAAGTAGTTGAACTTATTTCATTATTAAAGTTATTAGTCGAGGATACTTCTGATTTTGACTTCATAGTTGTAGCAAAGTCCTATATGTTTGAAGTTGATGATGAAGATTTAATTTGGCTTAAAGAATTTCATGAGGAATCTTTGCGCGAACTATCTTTATCAAACATCTTGAAAGCTCTTGTAGAGCATGAAAATTGTTTTGTTCCCAAAAATCTGATAATTCTTAATGAAAAACTTCTCGAATTTAAAAATAAACTTGAATTTTTACCGGTTCATGATTTTCTTCAATACGTTCTCTATTCCACTGAACTGGTAGAAAAATTAACTAAAACACTGTCTCAGCAGAAAATTAACAAGGTAATTTCAAACATTGAGAAATTTATTGAATTTTCATTGGATACAGATTTTGGAAAATTTCCCAGCTTATCAAAGTTTCTTCAGAAAATTGAACTTGCAACTAGACATAAGGACTTTGAAGGGTTGAATGTTAGTTTTGAGGATGAGTTTGAGGCTGTATCAATACAAACTCTACACAGTATGAAAGGTCTTGAATCTCGAATTGTGGTTCTAGCGGGAATGAATGAACCGGAAAATTATGATAAAAATTCGATAAGGTGGATTTACGCATTGGATAATAATTCTGAAAATATCTCTGAATTATTTACTTATAGAACTGATGACTTAAAGGATCCTAAATTAATCAGGCTTTTGAATTACGAGAAAGCTTTAATTGAGCAGGAAAAACTTAATCTACTTTATGTTGCTATAACTAGATGTAAAGAAATTCTCATTTTGAGTGCGGCAAGACATGAGCAGAAAAATGAAAATTGGTTTGACTTTGTTTCTAATTTTTCAAATGAGTTAAAAATTCAGTGAAGATATCGTGATACTGGAATTAGATAATAATTTAAAAAATACCATTGGTATCGCTTTTCATACTCTGATGGAATTTAGTATGGAATTGTCAGAAATTGACAATAATAAAGCTAAAAGACTTTTAAGCAACTATCCGCTAAGTATCGAAGGTGAAAAATTAATTTTAGACTCACTGAAGAATATTAAAAATAACGAAGAATGTATGTCAATTCTCAATTTTCAATCAAGCTTTATATCAATAGAGAGAGAGTGGATAGATCCATTTGGTTTACTCATAAGGCCTGATAGAGTGGATTTTAACTTTGGCAAGAAAGTCATTCATGTAATTGATTTCAAGTGGAGAATTTTCAATTACAAAGATGAAGTTTATATTTCTCAACTAGTAAAGTACGAATTGGCTATGAAGTTTCATTATCCAGATATGCAGGTTAAGTGCTTTTTAATTTCTGGTGATGCACAAATTTCTTATCTTAATCATGATCACTTGGTACACTTGAGATGACGAGTCTCCCCGCATAGTAAATTCGTGAATCTGGTCAGGTCGGGAACGAAGCAGCCATAGCGGAAAATACTAGTGACGGGTAAAGGCTCGTCAAAGATTAAATTAACTGAGAGTGTTTCGATCTTTGAAAAGTCAATTAATTAAGGTTTTAGGTATGGATTTAATAGATGAAACTTCGAGAAACAGTCAAGTTTTTGCAAGAAAATGGAGGCCAAAAAAATTCTCTGAAGTAATTGGTCAAGAAGTAACTGTCAGGGCTTTGAAACACTCTTTGATTTCCAACTCACTGCATCACGCTTACCTGTTTACAGGTAATAGGGGTGTGGGTAAAACTACAATGGCTCGCATTGTTGCAAAAGCAATTAATTGCATCAGGCCACAGAATGATGAACCCTGCACCAATTGTTCAACTTGTAAAGAGATTGACCACGGTAAATTTGTTGATGTTATGGAGATCGATGCAGCATCAAATAGAGGTGTTGAGGAAATTCAACATATTTTGGAACAAACTCAATTTTCCCCAACTGTTGGTCTAAAAAAAGTAATTGTTATTGATGAAGTTCACATGCTTAGCAATCATGCTTTTAATGCTATGTTAAAAACTCTAGAAGAACCCCCAGACCATGTAGTATTCATTCTTGCAACGACTGATCCTCAGAAGCTACCAACAACAGTTATTTCTCGTTGTTTGCAGTTTGTTTTAAGAAATATACCCAGTAAACAAATATTTGATTATTTGATACATGTACTTGATGTTGAAAAAATAACATTTGAGAGAAAAGCATTAATAAAGATATCTGAAGTTGCTGAGGGAAGTATGCGAGATGCTTTATCAATAGTTGATCAAGCTATTGCATGTGGACAGGGGAAAATTGAAGATAAATCAGTAGGTGAAATGTTAGGCCTTGCACACCAGGATGGAATTAATAACTTGGTAAGATTAATCGCTGACAGTAACATCAAGGATTCATTACATCAAGGTTGTGAATTAATTAATTGCGGAACATCAGCCAAATCTATTTTAGAGGAATTAGCTAAAGTTTTCCATAAATCAACAGTTTTGCTTGCACTTAGTGATATTGGTAATATAGAGTCAGATCCTTCTGTTGATTATTTGTGTAAAAGCACAAACCTTGAGACATTGCAGCTTTATTATCAAGTAACTTTAATCGGTAAAAGAGATTTGCCCCTCTCACCTGACGAATTTATAGGCCTTGAAATGACACTAATTAGGCTTTTTACTTTTATCCCCAAAAGTTTTAAAGCAAATAAAGAATATATTAAGCAAAATTTTTCAGATAACTCTAGATTAAAGAAAACTCCTGTAGTGGATAAAAAAAAATCCCCCACAAATATATTACAAAATAATCCAAAAAAGTTGGATAAAAAAATTAACATTGAAAATTGGATTGAGTTAGTTGAGAAATTTAATGTGAGTGGGCTTTTGCGGCAATTTTTTCACCAATCTAAATTAATTGAAGTCAGAAATGACAAGAATACAACGTTACATTTTGTTTTACCAACGGCTGTCTTGACCGAGTCTTCTTTGCTTAGCAAAGTTGAAAATTTTTTAAAAAATGAGTTTAAAAAAGATAATTTAGTGATTAACGTTAAAGTTGGTGAGTCCGAAAAAAAAAATGTTTTTGAAATAAATAAAGAGAAAATAGTTATTGAAAAAAATTATCTCAAAAAAAAACTTGGAGAATCCCAACTTGTAAAAGGAGTTATGGAACATTTTGGGGCAGAAATTGATGATGATTCAATAACAAGTATAAATCCAGAAACCAAAAGGGGTAATTAAAAAATGAAAAGTCAAATAGCAGGAATGATGAGACAAGCACAAAAAATGCAGGATGAAATGAAAAAAGTCCAAGAGCATCTGGCAATTATTGAGGTCCAGGGGGAGTCAGCATCTGGAAAAGTAAAAATAACTACCAATTGTAGAAACAATTTTAAATCTGTTGAAATAGATTCCTCTCTCATTTCTAATGATCCTGATGATATTGAAACATTACAGGATCTATTATTGCTTGCGATTAATGATGCAATTTCAAAATCTGAAAAAATGTCAAGTGAAAAAATGTCAAGTGTAACTTCTGGTTTACCTTTACCTCCAGGATTGAAACCATTCTAGTATTTCACAGCTCATTGTGACTCCCAAAAACTTTTCTTTAGATGAATTGGCAAATGCTTTTGAATCTTTGCCTGGTATAGGACCGAAAACAGCTCAAAGAATGGCTATATTCCTCCTTTATCATGATAGAAAAGCCGGCAAAAAATTATCATCAGCCCTCGCGGTTGCACTTGAAAAGATTATAAATTGCAAAATGTGTAATTCTTTTTCAGAGAATGATATTTGTTCACTATGCTCTGATTTAGACAGGGATTCGACTAAATTATGTATAGTTGAAACTCCTGCCGACCAAATGATTTTGGAACAAACAAATGTTTTCAGAGGAATGTATTATGTTCTGATGGGTAAGATTTCTCCACTTGATGGTGTTGGTCCAAAAGAATTAAACTTTAGCTCAATTATAGAGCGAGTCTCACAAAAAGATATTAAGGAAGTCATCTTGGCAACAAACTTTACTCCTGAGGGAGAAGCAACTGCTCACGCTATTGAATCCATAATGAAAGGTAGAGGGTTAGTTCCTCCATGTAAAATTTCGAGGCTCGCAAAGGGAGTTCCATTTGGAGCCGAAATTGAATTTACAGACTTGGGGACTATTGCTCAAGCAGTAAGAGAGAGAAAGTCAGATTGATGTTTAAAGGCATTATGCAAAACAAATGAATATAACTTTATGGTGCTTATTATTTGTTGGGCTATTACCAATTTTTTGCGCAGGTATTTCCAAATCAAAGTCAGATTATGACAATAAAAATCCTAGAGCTTGGTTGGGAAAACAGGATGGATTCAGACTAAGAGCATACAATGCTCAAAAAAATTCGTGGGAAGCATTTATATGGTTCTCTATTGCAATCTTACTCACCGAGATTGAGGGAATATCCAATTTGTTTCAGGTTCAAATTTTATCTTTAGCTTATATTTTATTACGGTTGTTATACATAGCTGCATATGTATTAAACTTTTCCTTATTAAGAACTCTTTTTTGGTCCACGGCTTTTATTATAAATATTTCAATATTTATAATCGCTATAGTTTAATTTAGCTAATTTAAGTTCTAAAAAACTGGTTTAATGTAAATATAAATTTCATGGAGAGACAATTGCAACTTCAACAGTTGATAACACATACCAATCAAGAGTTTTCAGAGTTTGTTGATAGTGCAATTCTAGTTTTATCTGACAATACTGTTTTTTATGGTTGCTCTATAGGCCATATGGGTTCCTCAGTTGGAGAATTAGTTTTTAACACCTCCATGACTGGTTACCAGGAAATTATTTCTGATCCCAGCTACATGGGTCAGGTTATTACATTAACGTATCCTCACATAGGAAATGTTGGTTGCAATAGTGAGGATATTGAGTCTAAAAAAATTCTCGCGGCAGGACTAGTAATTCGTGATCTATCGAGGACTTACTCAAATTTTAGAGCTGAAGAATCATTGACAAGTTATTTGAAAAAAAATCAAGTTGTTGCTATATCTGGAGTTGATACAAGAAAACTCACACGGCATTTAAGTAAAAACGGTGCTTTAAATGGGGCTATTGTCTCCTACAAAACAAAATCAAAGAATTCAAAAAAAGAAGCCTTGGAAAAGGCACAATTTTTGTCAAAGAATTGCAAATCACTTTCAGGCCAGAATCTCGCAAAAAAATCAACAACCACCAATAAATATTTCTGGAGCAAAGGAACATGGAAGCATAAATGTCATAACCCTTCTGTAAAGATTAAGATATTTGTATATGATTTAGGTGTAAAGTTAAATATACTCAGACACTTTGTTGACTTGGGATGCAGTGTAACGGTCGTTCCTTATGAGACTAGCTATGAGGAAATTCTTTCACTTGGAGCAAATGGAATCTTCTTGTCTAATGGTCCTGGAGATCCAGAACCATGTACTCATTTGATAAAAACTGTTGAGAAAGCAATAAGAGACCATTTCCCGATATTTGGTATTTGTCTCGGACATCAAATACTGGCTCTTGCATGTGGAGCAAATACAAAAAAAATGAAAATTGGTCACCACGGAGCAAATCATCCTGTTCAGGATTTATCTACGAAACAGGTGTTCATTACTTCCCAAAACCATGGGTTTGTTGTCGATGAAAAATCAATTAATGAAAATATAATAGTTACCCACAAATCACTTTTTGATGACACTATTCAAGGTCTAGCGCACAAAACTGCTCCAGCATTTGGATTTCAAGGCCATCCTGAGGCGAGTCCAGGACCTCATGATTTATTAAGTATTTTTGATAAATTTGTTGAATCTATAAAGTCTAATGCACTAAATGGTTCAGTTAAAAAAGATTAAATATGCCAAAAAGACTAGATTTAGATAAAATTTTGATAATTGGTGCTGGCCCTATCGTTATTGGTCAAGCTTGTGAATTTGATTACTCAGGCGTTCAGGCTTGTAGAGCTTTAAAAGATGACGGTTTCACTGTAATTTTGGTAAACAGCAATCCAGCCACTATTATGACGGATCCTGATATGGCTGACTCAATATATATTGAGCCAATTAATAGTAATAGCTTAGAAAGAATTATTGACATTGAACGTCCCGATGCATTGTTACCGACTATGGGAGGTCAGACTGCTTTGAACGCAGCTCTGAGTTTAAAGCAATCCGGTGTTTTAGAAAAATTTTCTGTTGAATTGATAGGTGCAAATATAGAGGCAATTGAAAAAGCTGAGGACAGAAAAAAATTTAAAGAAGCAATGAATAGTATAGGATTAGAAACTGCAAAATCAGGTATTGCTACAACTATAGACGAAGCAGTAGAAATACAAAAAAAAATTTCAAACTTCAAAGATGGTTCTGGATTTCCCGTAATAATAAGACCAAGTTTTACTTTAGGTGGAACTGGAGGAGGAATTGCATACAACGCTGAGGAATTTGAATTGATTTGTAAAAAAGGGCTAGAAGCTTCTCCAGTCAATGAGCTTTTAATTGAGGAGTCACTTATAGGCTGGAAAGAGTTTGAGATGGAGGTTGTCAGAGATCAAGCTGACAACTGTATTATTATTTGCTCGATTGAAAACATAGATCCTATGGGAGTTCATACTGGTGATTCAATCACAGTTGCACCTGCCCAAACTCTGACTGATAAGGAGATTCAACTACTTAGAAATCAGTCTATATCGATACTCCGAGAGATAGGAGTTGATACAGGAGGGTCAAATGTCCAATTTGCAGTAAATCCAAAAAATGGACGAATCATAGTTGTAGAGATGAACCCCAGAGTATCAAGATCTTCGGCTTTAGCTTCAAAAGCAACTGGTTTTCCTATTGCCAAAGTAGCGGCAAAGTTATCAGTTGGATACCTGCTGAACGAATTAAAAAATGAGATTACTGGAGGAATTACTCCAGCGTCATTCGAACCATCTATAGATTATGTAGTTACAAAAATACCAAGATTTGCATTTGAAAAGTTCCCACAAGCAGACAAAAGATTAACAACTCAGATGAAATCAGTGGGAGAGGTTATGGCAATGGGTAGAACTTTTCAAGAATCTTTTCAAAAAGCCTTGCGAGGTTTGGAGGTTGGTGTAGATGGGATGAATCAAATGATAACTGAGCGCGAACAAATTGATCTGGAATTAGCAGAACCAGGACCTAACCGAATTTGGGTAATTGGGGACGCTTTTTCACAAAGATTTTCGATTAAGGAGGTTTCGTCAATTACCAAAATCGATCCTTGGTTTTTAGAGCAGATAAAGGAGATAGTTGACATCGAGTTAAGTTTGGAACGTTTAGTTGTGACCGATTTAAACAAAGAGCTTTTATATGAATTAAAAAGAAAAGGCTTTTCTGACAGAAGACTTGCTAATTTGCTAGATGTGAGTGAAATGCAAATAAGGAAAATCAGGCAAAATTTCAAAATAAGGCCCGTTTACAAAAGAATTGATACATGTGCCGGAGAATTTAATTCATCTACATCGTATTTTTATTCAACATATGAAGAGGAGTGTGAATCTGAACCAAGCAAAAAACAAAAAATAATGATCTTAGGTGGAGGACCAAATAGAATCGGTCAAGGAATAGAATTCGATTATTGTTGCGTCCATGCTGCGATGGCAATAGCTCAAGAGGGTATGGAAACCATAATGGTAAATTGTAACCCTGAAACTGTTTCTACGGATTTTGATATATCAGACAGACTTTATTTTGAACCATTAACACTTGAAGATGTTATTGAAATCGTTGAAATTGAAAAGCCTTATGGCGTTATAGTCCAATTTGGAGGACAGACACCACTTAAATTGGCAAACGACTTAGAAACCTATGGCGTAAATATACTTGGAACCAAACCAAATTCTATTGATCTTGCTGAAGATCGTGAAAGATTCCAAAATTTGTTAACCAAATTAGATCTGTTGCAGCCACAAAATCGTATTGCTCACAATGAGGAAGAAGCTCTTGTAATGGCCAACGAAATCGGGTTCCCTATTTTAGTCAGACCAAGTTACGTCTTGGGGGGAAGAGCGATGGAAATAGTTCATGATTTAAGTGACCTTGAAAAATACTTTCGTGAGGCTGTTAAGGTTTCTAATGATTCTCCTGTTCTTTTGGATAGATTTTTAAATGATGCCATAGAGGTTGACGTAGATTGTATTTTTGATGGTAATAATGTTTTTATTGCTGGAATCATGGAACATATAGAACAGGCTGGTGTTCACTCTGGTGATTCTGCTTGTTGCTTGCCTCCATTTTCCCTAAAAAGACAAGTTGTGGATGAGTTAAGAAGACAAACTGAAATTTTGGCCAAATCGCTTGAGGTGATAGGTTTGATGAATATTCAGTATGCTATTCAAAAAGAGAAAGTCTATGTACTCGAAGTCAATCCTAGAGCCTCAAGAACTGTTCCTTTTGTATCAAAATCTATTGGTGTTCCTATTGCTAAGATTGCTGCTAAAGTAATGATAGGAATATCACTTAAAGAGCAAAATCTTATTAATGAGAGGGTTTCACCATTTTTTTGTGTTAAAGAGGCTGTATTCCCATTCGCAAAATTTTCAGGAGTAGATACAATTCTAGGACCGGAGATGAAATCAACCGGTGAAGTAATGGGTATTGGAAAAAATTTTGCCGAAGCTTTCATAAAATCTCAAATTGCTGCTGGTATAAACATCCCAACTTCAGGAAAAGGGAATATAGCTTTTATAAGCGTGCGAAACCATGACAAAAAAGCCGTAATTTCCGTTTCATTAGGTCTTATTAAACTTGGGTTTAGTATTTTGGCAACCAAAGGAACAGCATCTGTTTTGTCGAAAAATGGAATAGCTGTTCAAGTCATTAACAAAGTAGCTGAAGGTAGACCACACATTGTTGATGCAATAAAAAATGGGGAAATATCTTTCATAATAAATACTGTTGAAGATAAAAAAAACGCGGTATTAGACTCATTATCTATAAGGACAAGTGCACTAGCATCAAAAGTTACCACATATACAACAATTGACGGAGCAAAGGCAGCAGTTGAGGGTATGACAACTATTGCTCAATCCCATTTGGAGGTCTACGATTTAAAGAATATTCATAAAAATGTACAAATAAACATCTAAGCAATCTATTTAAACAATTATTACTGATTATCAAATTTTTTTTGAGTGAAAAAATGAACAATACTCCACTAACTGCTCTTGGTTACAATATGCTCAAAGATGAGTTACATAGATTAAAAACTATCGACAGGCCTGAAGTTATTCAGGCTATTTCTGAGGCACGTGCCCAGGGAGATTTGTCTGAAAACGCTGAATATGACGCTGCTAAAGAAAAACAAGGGTTTATTGAGGGAAGAATTCTTGAATTAGAATCCAAGCTGTCAACTGCTCTTGTTATTGACCCCTCATCTCTGGAAAAAGATGGAAGAGTGGTTTTTGGCGTCTGGATCAAACTTATAGACCTGGATAATGAAGAGAATTTTGTTTATCAAATCGTTGGCGATGACGAAGCAGATATTAAACACAGTAAAATATCAGTTTCAAGCCCAATTGCTCGGGCTTTAATTGGAAAAATGGAGGGAGATGTTGCCGAATTTACTGTACCTAGTGGTGTAAGAGAGGTAGAAATTTTACAGGTTGTTTACGCAGATCCAAAAACTATATAGTATCTGATTTGGCTAATAACTCAAAAAACCTTTGGATAAAAAAACATCTTTCTGACAGCTATGTAAAAAAAGCTAAGTTGTTAGGTTTTCGATCCAGAGCTGCTTTCAAGTTGATTGAAATCGACAAAAACAGTAACTTAATCAAACCTGGTATATCAGTACTTGATCTCGGTGCTGCCCCAGGAAGTTGGAGTCAAGTCGTATCAAAAAAAATCAATTTATCTCAAATCCATCATAAAAAGGTGATTGCGGCATTAGATTTGTTACCTATACAACCAATCGATGGTGTTAAGTTTATTCAGGGTGATTTTACTGAAGTGAAAACAATTGAAAAAATTGTCGAAATATTTAACGGTGAAAAAATAGATTTGATTTTGTCTGATATTTCCCCAACCCTATCTGGTATAAACGCAGTTGATGCCGTCAGAATTAACGAACTTGGTGAATTGGTGTTAGACTTTTGTAAGACACATTTAAGTAGTAGGGGTTGTATTTTAGTGAAAACCTTTCATGGAAGTGGTCACAGTCAATTGATTGATAAATATAAGAAAGTTTTTTCATCAGTATTTAAGAGGAAACCGGATAGTTCAAGATCTGGATCGGCGGAAGTTTTTGTTCTAGCAAAAAATTTGAGGTTTTAAATTTAATTGGAAACCTATTGACATTTAATTAATCAAACTATTTTTGAATATGTAAATGAGATGTAACAAGGAGAATAAAATTGAATAACACTATTTCTAAAATTGCTATTTGGATGGTCATAGCTTTGATACTCTTTTCAATTTTCCGTCAGTTTGACGGCTCCCAAATAAGAGGCAGAGAAGTTTCATATTCTCAGTTTATGGAAGAGGCTAGTCAGGGTGGGATTAAATCTGCGGTCGTGGATGGAAGAACTGTCAAAGCTGTAACCGCCGATGATAGACAACTAGTAGTTAATGCTCCTCAAGATCTTTGGATGGTATCTGATTTAATGAAGTATGGTGTAACTGTGTCAGCAAAAGCTGAAGAGCAACCTTCCTTACTTATGAGTATTTTTGTTTCATGGTTTCCTATGCTTCTGCTTATTGCAGTATGGATATTTTTTATGAGGCAAATGCAGGGTGGTGGACGTGGTGGTGCTTTTTCATTTGGAAAATCAAAAGCAAGAATGATTGATGAGAATAATAATGTAATAACTTTTGCTGATGTAGCTGGTTGCGATGAAGCGAAAGACGACGTTTCTGAATTGGTTGAATTTTTGAGAGATCCATCCAAATTTCAAAAACTTGGCGGTAGAATTCCAAGAGGAGTTTTGATGGTTGGTTCACCCGGAACTGGGAAAACACTTCTTGCTAAAGCTATAGCTGGAGAAGCAAAAGTACCGTTTTTTTCTATTTCAGGTTCTGACTTTGTAGAAATGTTTGTTGGCGTTGGTGCTGCCAGAGTTAGGGATATGTTTGAAAATGCAAAAAAACATTCACCTTGCATTATCTTTATTGATGAAATTGATGCCGTTGGTAGACAACGTGGTGCTGGGCTTGGTGGTGGAAATGATGAAAGAGAGCAAACATTGAATCAAATGTTAGTAGAAATGGACGGATTTGAAACCAACCAAGGAATAATAGTTATTGCTGCAACTAATAGACCAGATGTACTTGATCCTGCGCTACTAAGACCTGGTCGTTTTGACAGACAGGTAGTCGTTCCTCTCCCTGATGTTAGAGGCAGAGAACAAATTTTAGACGTACATATGAGAAAAGTACCCATAGGCGCCAACGTCAAAGCAGATATCTTAGCAAGAGGAACTCCCGGGATGTCTGGAGCAGATCTTGCAAATGTTGTTAATGAAGCTGCTTTATTTGCTGCTCGGAGAGGTGGAAGAACTGTCGAAATGGATGATTTTGAAAAGGCCAAAGACAAGATTTTGATGGGTTCGGAAAGAAAATCAGTAGTTATGCCAGAAGAAGAGAGAAAGAATACTGCTTATCACGAATCTGGTCATGCAATAGTTGCTAAACTCTTGCCAAAAACCGATCCTGTTCATAAAGTAACCATTATTCCTCGTGGACGTGCTCTAGGAGTTACCATGCAGTTACCTGAGGGGGATAGATACAGCATGGATAAAGAGAGAATTTTGAACACCATCGCTGTACTTTTTGGAGGAAGAATAGCAGAAGAAATTTTTATGAATCAGATGACAACAGGTGCATCTAACGATTTTGAAAGAGCTACACAACTTGCCAGAGATATGGTTACTCGTTATGGAATGAGTGATAGTCTTGGTCCAATGGTCTATGCAGAAAATGAGGGCGAAGTATTTTTAGGTAGAAGCGTAACTAAAACAACCTCCATGTCCGAATCTACAATGCAAAAAGTTGATACTGAAATCAGAAAAATTATTGATGAACAATACACTGTTGCGAGAAAGATAATAGAAGATAATTCAGATAAGATGCATGCCATGGCTTCAGCCCTGCTTGAATGGGAAACTATTGATGCTGATCAAATTGAGGATATTGCTCAAGGCAGACCACCTAGAGCACCAAAGTCGCCTGGAAATGATAATTCAAGTGACAAAGGTTCTGGTCCTGATTCACCAAGAAAATCTGATGATGGTGATATTTCATCTGGTGACACAGCACCTGTTACTCACTAACTTCTTCAATTTAGATGATTTAAGTTTCTTTTGAGTAATAACGGTATTGGTGAAAATCAACAAGAGTTTCATTGTGGTAGATTTATACTATCCTTTTCCAAGCCCTTAGTGATGGGAATACTTAATTTAACTCCGGATTCCTTTTCTGATGGAGGTCGCTTTGAAAAGGTAGGGGATGTTATGAAATCTGCAGAATTGATGGTCAAAAATGGTGCTGACATCCTCGATATTGGTGCAGAGAGCACAAGGCCAGGCTCAAATGAAATCAACTCTGAAACCGAGTGGCAGAGACTTAAAGAAATCCTGCCACTTTTGTACGAAATGAACATTCCAATTTCTCTTGATAGTAAAAAACCGGACATTATGCGTCGTGCATTGTCCTCAGGTATTGATATGATTAACGATGTTTCAGGATTTAGATCCCCCGATTCCTTGAAGGTGGTTGAAGAAAGCTTTGAAAAGAATATAGGTTTCTGTATTATGCACATGCAAGGAATACCTGAGAATATGCAAGATTGTCCAAGATATGTTGATGTAGTTGCAGAAGTTGAGCATTTTTTGATGGATCGTTTTCATTATTTCACAAAGATTGGGGTTAAAAAAAATAATATATTGATTGATCCTGGATTAGGATTCGGTAAAAATTCCAGTCACAACTTTGATTTGTTAATGAAATTGTCAAGATTAAAAAAAATTGCTCCTGTTTTGGTTGGAATATCAAGAAAAAGAATCATAGCTGAAATGAGTGAGAGGGATAGTTTACCTAACGATCGACTAGGTGGCAGTCTTGGTGCAGCTCTTTGGGCGATTACCCAGGGAGTATCTGTTGTTCGAGTTCATGATGTAAAAGAAACCGTTGACTGTATTAAAGTTTTTAGTAGGCTTAAATCACGATAAATTTATACAGTCAATATCATTATGGAGCACAACAAAGTTTTTTTTGGAACTGATGGAGTTAGAGGTAAAGTTGGAAAAAATGGGATAACCCCTGAATTTTTCTTGCACCTAGGTATGGCATCTGGAAGAATTTTCAGCTCGTTAACAGCTAACCCTGTTGTTATAATTGGAAAAGATACAAGAATATCTGGTCAAATGCTAGAGAGTGCTTTGCAAGCAGGCTTTGTTAGTGCGGGTGTTGATGTAATACATGCCGGTTGCATACCAACACCGGCCGTAGCATACTTAACAAAATCATTAAGATTGACGGCAGGTGTCGTAATCAGTGCTTCTCATAACTCATATGAAGATAACGGCATTAAGTTTTTTGACAAAAATGGGTTTAAGCTCCCAGACCATCTCGAAAAAAAAATTGAATCTTCTCTTTTAGAATCCCCAATTTGCAATGATTCAAGTAAATTAGGTGTTGTAAATAAATTGGACGATGCAATCGGGAGGTACGTTGAGTTTTGTAAAGGAACCTTTTCTAATAAAAATGGTTTGGACGGACTTCATATAGTTGTTGATGCCTCTCATGGTTCATCTTATCAATCAATAGAGACAGTTTTGGTCGAGTTAGGTGCAAAAGTGTCAGCTATTGCAAGTGAGCCTAATGGATTAAATATTAATAAAAATGTAGGTACTAATAATCCAAAAAATATTTCCAGTGCTGTTTTGGAACTATCTGGAGATTTCGGGGTTGCCCTTGATGGGGATGGTGATCGCCTTCTAATGGTTGACTCTAAAGGAACTATTTTTCAAGGGGATGAATTACTTTTTTCAATAGCTAAAGAGCGCATCAGAGAAAAAGGACTAAGTAGTGTTCAAGGTATTGTGGGAACTTTGATGAGTAATTTTGGATTAGAGAAAGCGATTAATGCGAAGGGATTAGAATTTCGAAGATCCAGGGTGGGAGATCGTTATATATCTGAAATGCTAAGGGAAACAGGATGGGAATTTGGAGGGGAAAATTCAGGCCACATTTTATGTATGAATCATCACACAACCGGAGATGGAATTATTAATGCACTTCAGGTTTTACAAGCATTATTGAATAACGATACTACCTTGTGTGAGTGGAATGAGGAATTAAAATTAATGCCTCAATCACTATTAAATGTTCCAATTAAAAATTGTAATGAATGGTACAAAAAAGAAGAATTCATGCGAGCTCAAGAGAGAATCAAGAAAACCCTTGGTGAGGATGGTAGAATATTAGTAAGACCATCAGGTACTGAACCATTATTGAGAATAATGGTTGAGGCTAAAGACAGGAAGACATCATTATCTTTCGCCAAAGAGTTGGCTGCTAGTTTAAAAAAATAACTTATTCGCGTCGAAGTACATTCATCATCGTTGGACATCTAAATCCCGGTCCAATGCTGTTGTTTTCTGTTCTGCCTTTTGGACATTTGTAAATACAATTCAGTCCACCATCGTCAAGTTTTTTTCTTTCAGTTAAATAACAATTGATCGAATCACGTCTAGCTTTTTCCCTCTTTATCTTCTCTGCTCTTGCTTTTCTGTTGGCTTTTATAGGATCAGTTTCTGCACCTCTGGGTGGTGGCACTGCCAGAGCATTATTGTAAAAAGAAAAGTAGGATGTTGAAAGGAATAATCTATTTGTATGATGAAAATTCAAAATAAAAATAAGACCTAATAGAATAAGAAATTTAGAAAAAAAATATTTTAAAAAACTGTTCATCGTGAATAGCCTACAGTAAAAAATCAATTATTCATATAAAAGTTACATAATTTTGACAAAAATTTTTTAGTTCAGTTCATAAATAATACGCTAAAAAATATTCTTACACTTTTCAAGAGCTAAATTTTGATTTTAAAGATATTTAATCGATATTTATCAAATTAATTGACACAAAAAAATACTAAGTCCAGAAGGTTGAATGATCAAATTTGTTGTTTTTTTGATAGTTTAGATGAGTTTTTTCGACTCTATTTTATAATTTTTTTTATTTGCCATATTTTTGTAACTTAAGTTAGAGAAACTATAAATCTACCAAATATATTTCGTTTTAATTTTCTAACTTTTTCAAGGAGTAATTATGAATTTTCGCTATTTTTTTATAGCAACTTTTACAGTTTTGGGCCTCAATGCTCACGCTAGAGATTTTGTAAGTTTGAAAGGTTCCTCAACGGTATTTCCTTTTGCTACTATAGTTGCAGAGTCTATGGGAAAGAATCCAAAGTTTAAGACACCTGTCGTAGAGTCTGGGGGTTCCTCAGTGGGAAAAAAGGGTGTTTGTGAGGGTACTGGCACTAAGTTTGTAGACATTGGAAATGCCTCCTCGCGTATGAAAAAGAAGGAATTAGCTTTTTGTGAAAAAAAAGGGGTCAAAGTTACTGAGATCAAGGTTGGTTACGACGGTATAGTTGTCGCAAGCTCCAAAAAAGGAACTCGGCTTAATATTTCTCGTGCAGATCTGGGCATGGCTTTGACTGCTATGGTACCTAGTAAAGACGGCTCGAAATTTGTACCAAATTATTATAAAAAATGGTCTGATATAAAACCGCTTCTTCCTGATGTACCAATAAGAGTTTACGGTCCGCCAACAACTTCCGGCACCAGAGCGTCTTTTGCGGAAATGATCAACCAAAAGTCTTATTGTGGGAAAGAATCAGTTGCTAAAAAGCTCTCAGAAGCCAGAGGTGATAAAAAAGGTAAGAAATGTCGTGCCATGCGTACCGATGGTGCGTATGTTGAGGCTGGTGAACAGGATAATTTGATAGTACAAAAGCTCAAGGAAGACCCTACAGCTTACGGTATTTTTGGATTTTCGTACTTGAATCAAAACTCCGACACTCTCGAGGGCGCTATCTTAGACGATGTTGGACCAACTTTCGGCGATATTGCCAGTGGAAAATACAAAGCCTCTAGAGCTTTATATTTCTACGTAAAGCATTCTCATATCGATGTAGTACCGGGAGTTAAGGAATATATGGCTGAGTGGACGAAGCATTGGGGTCCTGATGGCGTATTAGCTGATAACGGAATGATCCCAATGAGTGACGCTGAGCAAGCTAAGTACAAAAGCGCCATGACCGATCTTCCAGTTTTAGTTATGGGGGATCTAAAAAAGTAGTAATGTTTAACAAGTGACATAACTTATTCGTTGTATCATGGGGACTGAAACTAGGCTTCAGTCCCCGTATCATTTTATAAGGGTCCTTTATGTCAACAGTTTTGCTGTTACCCACCATTTTCCTATCAAGTTTATTTTTTGCTTGGTTGGCTAGAAATATTGCCAATAACATTCGGAAAAAGGAAAAGCTTAGTTCATTACCCCAGTATCATGCGGTATGGGCTTTTTTTTGTGCTTTGTTACCATCGCTTTTTATTTGTTTGTTGGTTTCGATTGGCGACGATATTTTATTTAAATATTGGGTTCAAGGTTTTTACCCTAATTTATCGTCCTTAGATGGGACTGTAAAAGAGATAAATTTTATAAAAGTTATGAATGAGGTTGATGGCATTACCTTTGGTGAGCCTGAAGCATGGGTAATTCCAGCAGCAGAGGCGTGGGTTCGTTGGAGTGGGACTTCTGCAATTTTGGTATCATTTTTAAGTATTTTTAGTTCTGTCTGTCTAGGGGTATACAGCCTTATAAAAGTCAGCTCTTCATTTAAAGCCAGAATTGCAGTCGAGAAAGTCATTTTGTGGATGCTCGGCCTAAGTTCTATTGTTGCCATAATAACGACTCTAGGAATTGTTTTGTCTGTATTGTTTGAGACAATTAGATTTTTTAAGCTCATTCCCCCAGATGAGTTTTTATTCGGATTAATATGGAACCCCCAATTCGAAGGAGCAGTACGAGCAGGATCTGAGGGTGCTCCTGCTGAATATGGTATGTTACCTATGTTCGTCGGGACATTCCTCATTTCATTTGTTGCATTAAGTGTTGCAGTTCCAGTAGGGCTTTTGAGCGCGATCTATTTGGCTGAATATGCATCTAAGAAAGTAAGGGCTTTGGTGAAACCGCTTTTAGAAGTTTTAGCTGGAGTACCTACGGTCGTTTATGGTTTTTTGCTGCACTCACAGTGGCACCAATGATTAAAAATTTGGGAGAAACTATTGGGCTCACTGTTGCATCTGAGTCTGCCTTAGCCGCTGGAATGGTAATGGGGGTAATGATTATTCCGTTTATTTCCTCACTTTCCGATGATGTCATCAATGCTGTCCCACAGTCTTTACGTGATGCAGCCCTTGGTATGGGTTCTACTCAAAGTGAGACAACTCTTTTAATTGTTTTGCCTGCAGCATTACCCGGTATTGTTGCTGCTATTATTTTGGCGGTTTCCCGGGCTATTGGTGAAACAATGATTGTCGTTATGGCGGCTGGATTAGCTGCTAATTTGTCTTTCAACCCCTTAGATGCTGTTACTACTGTCACTGCTCAAATTGTTACAATATTAATGGGAGATCAGGAGTTTGAATCGGCTAAAACTCTTTCAGCATTTGCGCTAGCTCTTATGTTGATCATTGTTACACTGATACTCAATTTTTTCGCTTTGCAGATAGTCAAGAAATACAGGGAAGCGTATGACTGACGGCAATAAGTTACTTAGTACAAAACAAGCCTCAATCAGAGTTAGTAACTCTCTGGCTAAAAGACATTTCAAAGAAAAAAACTTTAAATTTTATGGCCAGATGGCTATTTGTCTAGCATTATTTTTTTTATGCTTTTTGTTTTATATGATTCTTTCTAATGGAATTCCAGGTCTTTTTCAGCATTATGTCATCTTGCAAGTTGAAGCAGACCGATCGAGAATCGATCCAAAAAATGATTTCTCCGAAGCGTCTTTTTTTGAAGGAGATGCGAAAAAAGTTGTTGAGGAATCCTTGTATAACGCACTTGGAAATATAGACGGTAGGCAAGAAAGAAGGACTGCGAGGTCAATAATTTCTCCGGGGTCTGATTCTAGGTTGATCGATTACTTGAGAGATCATCCAGAATTATTTGGCAAATCGTTCATGTTTAAATTTGCAGTAGATGACGATGTTGATACCTATCTGAGGGGCTACATTGATAGAGATGTTCCTGAAGAAGATCGAAGGCTAAAAAATCTTGCAATTGATTATGTAGATATACTGAAAAGTGAGGATAGAATTACCTATGAGCTATCAGATTATTTGTTTTTTGGCTCCGCCTCTAGAAATGCCGAGATGGCTGGAATTAAGGGCGCTTTTATTGGTTCGATACTTACTCTCCTTGTATGTCTTTCAATTGCATTTCCGTTAGGTTTGGCTACGGCGATTTATTTAGAAGAAATCGCCCCAAAAAATTGGCTCACTGAAATAATCGAGATAAATATCAATAATCTAGCTGCCGTTCCGTCAGTGGTATTCGGCATTATGGGGTTAGCGGTTTTTATTGTCGCCTTTGGTCTACCAAGATCTATACCCTTGGTTGGGGGGATTGTCTTAGCGTTGATGACGCTACCTACGATTATTATTTCATCTAGAGCAGCAATAAAGGCTGTGCCTCCGAGTATTCGAGATGCAGCTTATGGGATTGGTGCCTCTAAAATGCAAATGATATTTCACCATGTTGTGCCGTTAGCAATGCCTGGAATGTTAACTGGGACTATCATTGGTATGGCTCAGGCTTTAGGGGAAACTGCTCCCTTGT
>MDTB01198582.1_pt1 | contig 20002 bp, 16 predicted proteins | sample 811161 | NCBI WGS metagenome assembly MDTB01 (sample SAMN05326650, study PRJNA326480) | marine metagenome | isolation source: seawater | place: Mediterranean Sea | collected 2009 | reverse complement strand
TGGCGGCGAGCCCGCTGCGCTTGCTCTGCTCGATGCCTGTGTGAGGCTATTGCCCGGCGTTTTGGGTACGGAAGCCTCGCTCAAAGAAGAGAGTTTTGCCAGGGGGTTGCTTGAATACCCCCAGTATACACGGCCCTCCGAATGGTGCGGCCGCAAAGTGCCGGACGTGTTGCTGTCTGGCCATCACCAGAATATCTGTGCCTGGCGAATGGAACAGGCGGAGATCATCACACAGGCCCGGCGGCCCGACCTTTGGGATCGGTACCAAAAAGACCTGACGAACCAAAAGGAACAATGACATGAACGTGATTGAACAGATCGAAAAAGGCGAGATCGAGCGCCTGGTCTCCGAACGCCCTGTGCCGGAATTCGCACCCGGCGATACGGTCCGTGTCCACTTCAAGGTGGTAGAAGGAACGCGTGAGCGCATTCAGGTCTATGAAGGTGTGGTGATTGCCCGCACCAACAAGGCGTTGAATTCGTGCTTCACTGTGCGCAAAATCTCCTACGGCGAAGGTGTGGAACGAGTGTTCCCGCTTTACAGTCCGCGAATAGAAAAGATTGAGGTTGTTCGTCGTGGCGCGGTAAGGCGTTCGAAGCTGTATTACCTGCGTTCGCGTCGTGGCAAGTCTGCTCGGATCGCTGAAAAGGTCGACCGCCGCTTCGGCGCTGTCGCGACCGGTGGTAAAAATGCCGCTCCGGCTAATGCTACCGAGGCGGTCGAGATTAAAGACGAAGCAATGGATCAGCAAGTTCCAGCCGCTTCTGGAACTTCGGCAGCGACGGAGTCGACCGAGGAAGCCTGATTTTGCTTGGTCAAGCAGGACAGGACCACCCCTAGCTCCCTGAACGGCCGGGGTGCAATGGGATTTGGCGGGTTTAACGCCGCGACGGGATGAGATGCAAAAGGGGATGAATGATGGCAGCACCGAAAACACTGTTCGATAAAATCTGGGACTCTCACCTGGTCGAAGAAAAGGATGATGGCACCTGCATCCTTTATATCGATCGTCAGATCATTCACGAGATCACTAGTGCGCAGGCGTTCGACGGGCTTCGGGAGTCTAACCGTCCCGTCCGTGTCAAGGATGCCCATTTGCTTGTAGCCGATCATAATGTCCCAACTAAGGGCCGCGCCGACGGCATCGAGAACGAAGAGTCGCGTATCCAGATAGAGTTACTTGAAAAGAACGCGAAAGAATTTGACCTGCCATTTTTTGATTTTCTCGATGTCCGCCAAGGCATCGTTCATGTAATCGGGCCGGAACAAGGTTTCACTCAACCCGGCCTGACACTGGTCTGCGGCGATTCTCACACGGCGACCCATGGGGCCCTCGGCGCGCTTGCTTTCGGTATCGGCACGTCGGAAGTCGAGCATGTTTTGGCCACTCAGACACTGCTGCAAAAACCGTCTAAAAATATGCGGGTCACCGTCAATGGTAAGATGGGAGACGGCGTGACGGCCAAAGACATTATACTTGCGATCATCGGCAAGATAGGCACTGCCGGCGGCACCGGCTGTGTGATCGAATATGCCGGTAGTGTGATCGAGGATATGTCGGTCGAAGGCCGTATGACGGTCTGCAATATGACGATCGAAGCAGGTGCTCGCGCCGGTCTAGTAGCGCCTGATGAGAAAGTATTCGACTATCTCGCAGGCCGCCCGATGGCACCCAAGGGCGCTGCCTGGGAACAGGCGGTCGAATACTGGAAGACGCTCAAATCCGATCCCGATGCGAAATACGATATCGAAGTCGAGCTGGATGCGTCTGAGATTGAACCGTTTGTTTCTTGGGGCACCAGCCCGGAGATGGTCGCGCCGATCGGCGACGTTGTGCCCGACCCGGCATCGATCTGCGACGACGCTAAACGCGAGACCGTAGAGGGTGCCCTAAAATATATGGGTATTGAGGCGGGCATGAAGCTTACGGACATTCATGTCGACAAAGTCTTCATCGGTTCTTGCACGAATTCGCGCATCGAAGATATTCGCGCAGCCGCTGCGGTGGCCAAAGGTCGTAAAGTGGCCGACAGCGTCTATGCATTAGTTGTCCCGGGTTCTGGCCTGATCAAGGAGCAGGCTGAAGAAGAGGGCCTCGATCAGATTCTACTCGATGCTGGTTTCGACTGGCGCGAGCCGGGCTGCTCCATGTGTCTCGGCATGAACGGCGATATGCTGGAACCAGGAGAGCGCTCGGCCTCGACGTCGAACCGTAATTTTCAAGGCCGTCAGGGCCCTGGCGGCCGCACTCACCTCGTCAGCCCGGCCATGGCGGCAGCTGCTGCAGTCACCGGACATCTGGCCGACGTGCGGCAGCTAGTTGACAGCGAAGCCGCCGAATAAGGGAGAACAGGACTATGAAAAAATTTGAGACCTTCTCAGGCGTTGCCGTGCCCTTTCCTGGCCACAACATTGATACCGACCGCATCATCCCGGCACGTTTTCTGAAAACGATCAAACGTACCGGCCTCGGGGTAAACCTGTTTAACGACATTCGCTACAACGAGGATGGCTCCGAGAGAGAGGATTTCGTCCTAAATCAGCCGGCTTATCGCAAGTCGGAAGTCTTAGTGGCGGGTGATAATTTTGGCTGCGGATCGTCTCGCGAACACGCGCCCTGGGCATTAACCGATTTCGGCATAAAATGTGTGATCTCAACGTCTTTTGCAGATATCTTTTTTAACAACTCCTTTAAGAACGGTCTGTTACTGATTCGGGTGTCTCCCGAACAGCGCGATGCGCTTCTGGAAGACGCCGCCCGTGGCGAAAATGCGCGGATTAGCATCGACCTGGAAAACCAGAAGATCGTACGCCCAGATGGTGAGGAAATCCCTTTCGACGTCGACCCATTCCGCAAGCACTGCCTACTTGAAGGTCTGGACGATATCGGGATCACACTTCAGTCCGGCGAGAAAATTTCAGACTTTGAGGCCAAGCAGAAAGTCTCCAAGCCTTGGATGCAAGGGGCTCGGGTCTAATACAAAACAGGAGCAGCCCGATGGCCGCGAATAAAAAAATTCTTATGCTGCCGGGTGACGGTATCGGTGTTGAAGTGATGAGCGAGGTCCGCCGTTTGATCGACTGGATGGACAAGCGCCGTTCGGTGACATTTGATGTTACCCAAGACTTGGTTGGCGGCGCGGCGTATGAAGCGCATGGCGAAGCGATCACTGACAAAACCATGGACGTAGCCGTCAATTCGGATGCTGTGTTGTTCGGTGCTGTAGGTGGGCCGCAATGGGACAGTGTCGGCTATGACGTGCGTCCTGAAGCTGGCTTGCTAAGGCTACGGAAGGACATGGATTTGTTCGCCAACCTGCGCCCGGCAATCTGTTTTGATGCATTGGCCGAGGCATCCAGTCTGAAGCGTCAATTTGTCGCTGGGCTCGATATCTTGATAGTCCGAGAACTCACCGGTGGCGTCTATTTCGGGGAGCCGCGCGGTATCGAAAACCTGCCTGACGGGCAGCGCCGTGGTGTGAACACACAGGTCTACACGACCGATGAAATTCGCCGTGTCTGCCGTGTTGCTTTCGATCTTGCCGCCAAGCGCGGGAACAGAGTTTGTTCAGTGGAAAAGAACAATGTCATGGAATCCGGAGTTTTGTGGCGAGAGGAAGCGAGCTGGATCGGGGAGAACGAATATCCGAGCGCTGATCTCAGCCATATGCTCGCCGACAACTGCGCGATGCAGCTTGTCCGTACACCAAAGCAGTTTGATGTAATCGTGACTGATAATTTGTTCGGCGACATGCTGTCGGACGTGGCGTCGATGCTGACGGGTTCGCTCGGTATGCTGCCGTCGGCATCGCTAGGTCCTGCGGATGATTCCGGTCGTCGTCACGCGATGTACGAACCAGTCCACGGCTCGGCCCCCGATATTGCTGGGCAGGGGAAAGCCAACCCATTGGCGATGATCCAGTCCTACGCGATGATGTTGCGCTATTCATTTGATATGGGCGAAGACGCCGACCTCGTCGAACAGGCGGTGCGCAACGTGCTCGATTCCGGCAAGCGTACTGGCGATATCATGCAAGACGGGATGGAGCTTCTATCCTGTCAGCAGATGGGCGAAGCGGTGACGGCGGAGCTCGACGAGTTGGCGGCTTGAGGTCGACCGAATAACCGGTTGTTAGCGAAAAATTGTTGCGATTTTTCGACCGCCACGATACGAGACAGACCATAAATCGTAGTTGAGAGAGGGAATGTCGAGAAGAAACTGATAGTGACACTTGCCGCAGCTGGGGTTTTCGCGCTGTCTGCCTCTGCCGGGTCGGGTGACGGTCATAATTGCGGTGGCTACCGGCAGTTAGTTAAAACAGAAAAGTCGACGGTCACGCTGGCGGCCACAAAAGTGAGGGTCAGAAAGACTGCCCGGAACGGGATGGAGACGATCAAAGTTGAAAGCTGGTGCCCGGCGCGTGCGCCGCACACGAGATTGGACCAGGCGTCCCCTATACAGGAGGGCGCCTCTCTGGTTTTACGTCTTTCATAATTCTGATACACAGCGCGACGTTCCCGGAGTTTCGGGGAGAGCATCGATGGAAAGATGAAAAGATGGGTTACAAAGTTGCAGTTGTGGGCGCTACTGGAAATGTGGGACGCGCCATGCTCGAAATTCTTGCGGAAAGGAATTTTCCCGTCGACGAGGTCGTTGCACTTGCATCGTCGGGCTCCACAGGGCGTGAGGTTTCGTTCGGTGATGATGATGTATTGACGGTGCAAGATCTCGAAACGTTCGATTTTAGGGGCACCGATATCGGCCTGTTCTCGCCCGGTTCCAAGGTTTCCGCAGTTCATGCGCCTCGCGCCGCCGAGCAGGGTTGCGTGGTGATTGACAATACGTCCGAATTTCGAACAGACCCTGACGTGCCGCTGGTTGTGCCGGAGGTGAACCCCGAGGATCTCGATTGGCACACAAAGCGCAACATTATCGCCAATCCGAACTGTTCGACGATCCAAATGGTGGTTGCCCTGAAGCCGTTACACGATATTGCGAAGATCAAGCGCGTCGTCGTGTCGACCTATCAATCTGTATCGGGTGCTGGAAAGTCGGCGATGGATGAATTGTTTAACCAAACCAAGGGTGTCTTTGTGAACGATACTAGGACGTCCGAGCAGTTCACCAAGCAGATAGCTTTCAACGTTATTCCTCATATCGATACCTTCATGGATGATGGGTCGACCAAGGAGGAATGGAAAATGCGTGTTGAAACGCGGAAGATTCTTGACAAGAATATTGAGGTCCACGCGACCTGTGTGCGTGTGCCGGTGTTCGTAGGCCATGGCGAGGCCATCAACGTGGAATTTGCCAAGCCACTGAGTGAGAACGACGCACGCAATATTCTGCGTATTGCGCCGGGGGTGATGGTGATCGATCAGCGCGAAAACGACGGTTATATAACGCCCGTTGAATCCGCCGGCGACGATGCCGTCTATGTCAGCCGTATCCGCAAAGATACGACGATCAAGAACGGACTATCTTTGTGGGTGGTGTCGGACAATCTTCGTAAAGGGGCTGCACTAAATTCGGTGCAGATCGCCGAGGAGCTGATCCGCAAATGGCTGATCAAGGCGGCCTGACCCGCTAAAGGATATTTGTGCCGTGGGAGGGTATTTCGGGTGTTAGGTCGTCGAGGTCAATCGCCCCCGCAGACAGCACCTGTTCGAGCTTTCCGGCATCCGCGATGCGAAAGACGTGTCGTTCTGGTGTCATGAAAATGACAGGCAGCGCCGCGTCGTTAGTTTCACGCCAGTAGATACCCCTCGAAAAACGCCGGTAATAGGGTTCTGCGCCCTTGCTATACTGATCTATAAGGTTTGCTGCGAAATCGCCGTTCATCATTGAGTGCAAATGCAGTCGCCGTGATTCGCCAGCTAGACGCAGATTTTCTCGGGCCCAGAAATAGAACTTTGAAGCGTTTTCGTATCCCGGCCCGACCCCATAAGGGTGGGGCAAGCCCGAGGCATCATCGAAGAATGCCTTGGAACTCAGGAAATTAGAGAACGTAAATTCCGGCAGCGCCTCGATCATGGAATAGGATTGGCCGAATACCCTCTTGACCTCAATTAAAACACCCGCCCTTCTCCCGTGCCGTTCCGCCAGCAACTGCGGAGCAGCCGCTTCCGGCAGGGCAGACAAAGCATCATTATCGATACGGTAGGCCTTGGCTAGTTCTTCCGGGTTCTCAACGTATCGCTCATAGGTTTTGTCGCAAAATAGCAGGTGAACGTACAAACTCTGCAGGCGGGCTGCTGCTGTTCCTACGATCGTGTTTTTAGACGTCATTCGGGGGCAATATGTGCCGGAGCCGCTCCAGTCCGGCATAGAATTCTTTTTCTGGACCGTCGCCTCGATGTTCAAACGTGACCGCCCGCAGCGACGGTAAATTTCGCGCAAAACCTTTGACGAGATTGTAAATGTCATCGGGTGGCAGCAACTGGTGCGCATCATGCCAGAATCCGTCACTGCCTTGGCGCATGCCCGCAATATGCAGTTCGACGATGCGATCAACGGGGAGCGCATCCAGACCAAATTGGGGGTCTCGGTTCAGATTGCGGTTGGCGATTTGCCAATGGGTGACGTCCAGAATAATTGAGGAATCGGTCATCTCGGCCACATCGGCGAGAAAATGCATCTCGCTTTCATAGCCTGTCGGCGCGGTGTAAATCGGACTGAGTTCCAAAGCGATCGGCCGATCATAAAATTCCTTTAGTTTACCAATGTTGCTGGCAGCAATATCACGGAATTCAGCTGTAAACAGCGGGTTGATTTGATATCCTAGAGACCCCGACGGTGCTGACCCTAGCCAGGTGAGATGTTCGCCTATCCAGGGGGAATCTGCATTGCTGGCGCCGGTGCGGACCAGTTCTGCAACGGTGCGATTTATCCCGTGCGCGCTGCAGGTTGGGTTGCTGCTGGTGTGGGCGATCACAGGGACATCTAGGGTACCCGGATCCGCAGCGAAGGGTATTGGGAAATTAACTTCGGCATAATCGATCAGACCGCGCCGTTTCGCCTCTGCGAAACGGCCATTCTGGTCTGGCTCGTCCCATCGTGCACCCAGCATAACGGACATTCCCTGCCGCCTCTCAACTGTCAATTTAAATACCGGGACTATTCTCGAGTAGTGCCGGGTACGCGTCCAACCAGATCGGAGCACACTTAGCCACATATATGTGAATTACAGGCGAGAGCAAGAAATTTCTGATATCAGAATGGCCAGGCCGGAGCGGTTCCCAACGTCAGAATGCCCCCGCGCATACCAGTTGTGTATGGTTGTGATTTGTGTTTTCGACATGAGATGAAAATAAATGCACACGCTGAGTGCGCCCGTCTTGCGACCTTCGCTCTGCGTCCCAGAAAGAGAGATCCTAAGCCCCCGGCGCCGATAAAAGTCACGGAAGCATGAAAAACTGAGTTTCGAAACTCTGTATGCTGGCGACGCCCTTGGCGAGACAACTATGCCGTACACGTTTGACAGTCTGTCGTCATAGCAAAAGCTCAATGCCGTCCGCTTGACCGGTCCGCCTCCGATAAGACATCCCGACTACGCCACCCTCGGGTTGTAAGTGCTTGCCGAGCAGTCCGAAGCCCAGAATCCGACTTCCCTTTTGCTGCCATTATGGGCCCGTAACGCGGTTGTCCGAACCCGGGAACGGCCTTCACGAAAGATCTACGCGCAGCCGCGGGCGTTCACAGGAAATATGGCATCAGTGCCTGATAATCAGCCCAAGGAATAAATTCACAAACCGGCTCTCACAATCGAAGGGATGTCTTTACCTGTGTTTCTTGCGAGTAAACGGTTTTCGCATGCATCTCTGGGCTGTATCCAAGCCTGATCCCCGATCTTTTGAAATGGGCGGACGCGTTTGTGCGTCCGATTTCAGCATTGGCCTAGATTGACTTAAATTATCCTTCGGCGTAAACCGATTGTGCTGTTTCGACGTATTTCGGACAGTTTGTGTTGTCTAAAAGTATGTCGTTTAAATATTGAGGACTTTTATCCATGGCGAGCAATAATCGCCCCCTGTCCCCTCATATCCAGATCTACAAGCCGCAGTTAACAACTTTTATGTCGATCACGCATCGCGCAACGGGCATCGTGTTGGCGGTCGGCACGGTGATGTTGGTTTGCTGGTTGATCGCCGCTGCAACAGGCGAAAATGCCTTTAACAACGTTCAGACTTTCCTAGGCTCGATTATTGGAAAACTGCTGCTGCTCGGCTGGTCTTATGCGTTGTTTTATCACATGTGCAACGGACTTCGGCATCTGTTCTGGGATGCTGGCAGGGGCTTTGAGATAGAAACCGCTTATACGACAGGCCGTTTAGTTATCGGTGTATCAATCCTGCTCACGATTGGCGCCTGGCTCTGGGGATATAACGCGATGGCAGCCATCTAATGAGTTTAAGATCTCCGCTTGGCAAGGTTCGGGGGCTTGGCTCCGCGAAAGAAGGGGTTGCCCATTGGTGGGCGCAGCGCATGACAGCGGTGGCTTTGGTGCCACTGCTGATCTGGTTCGTGGCATCAATCTGCGCCATGGCCGATGCAGAATATAACGCGGTGCGCGATTGGATCGCTACACCGATGGTATCGATAATGCTCGTCTTAATGACAGTCGCGGTCTTTCATCACGCCCAACTCGGGCTGCAGGTCGTGCTTGAAGACTATGTTCATACCGAATGGCGCAAAATTGCTAGCATTGCCATCGTTAAATTTACCGCGATCGGTCTCGCCGTCGCGACCATCTTTTCAATCGTCAAGATAGCCCTCGGCTAGCGCCGACGTTTGGGCCGCAGGATCGCGCACAGGATAGCAATGAATACCAACACATACGAGATCATAGATCATACTTACGACGTCGTTGTACTGGGAGCTGGCGGAGCAGGACTAAGGGCCACTTTCGGTATGGCCCTCAAAGGCCTGAGAACAGCTTGCATCACCAAAGTTTTCCCGACGCGCAGTCACACGGTCGCGGCCCAGGGTGGTATTTCAGCCGCCCTTGCGAATATGAGCGAGGATGACTGGCGCTGGCATTTCTACGATACAGTAAAGGGGGCCGACTGGCTTGGCGACCAAGACGCCATTGAATATATGTGCCGGGAAGCTATCCCAGCCGTACTGGAACTGGAGCATTACGGGGTGCCATTTTCGCGTACCGAAAAGGGCGAGATCTATCAGCGCCCGTTCGGCGGTATGACTACGCAATACGGCGAGGGCCCGCCCGCACAGCGCACCGCTGCGGCGGCCGACCGCACTGGGCATGCTATTCTGCATACCTTGTATCAGCAATCGCTTAAACACGACGCCGAATTCTTCATTGAATATATGGGTCTCGATCTAATCATGGACGATGACGGTGTTTGCCGCGGCATTATGGCGTGGAACCTTGATGATGGCACGATCCACCGGTTCCGAGCCAATCAGGTCGTTATCGCGACCGGCGGGTACGGCCGAGCCTATTTTTCCTGTACGGGCGCGCATACGCAGACCGGTGACGGATCGGCGATGGTGCTCCGTGCAGGCCTACCGCTCGAGGATATGGAGTTCATCCAATTTCACCCGACAGGGATTTACGGCGCGGGCTGTCTGATTACCGAAGGCGTGCGTGGAGAAGGCGGGTACCTGACTAATTCAGAGGGTGAGCGGTTCATGGAGCGATTCGCGCCGTCGGCCAAGGATCTCGCTTCGCGAGATGTCGTCAGCCGGGCAATGACGATGGAAATCCGTGACGGCCGCGGGGTTGGTTCGGACAGTGATCATATCCACCTGCATATCGAACACCTCGATGCCGATATTATCAACCAGCGCTTGCCGGGTATTTCTGAAACAGCACGTATCTTTGCAGGTGTTGACGTCACGAAGGAGGCAATCCCCGTGATTCCAACCGTGCACTATAATATGGGGGGCATCCCGACCACTTATCAAGGTGAAATGGTAAAGCCAGGTGAAAGCGGGCCCGAAGAAATACAGCCGGGTCTGATGGCCATTGGCGAAGCGGCCTGCGTGTCAGTGCACGGCGCCAACCGTTTGGGCTCAAACTCGCTGCTTGATCTGGTGGTATTTGGTCGCGCAGCGGGCGAACGCGCGGCCGAGCTTGTAACGCCCGGCCAGAAACAACCGGAACTGCCCGACAATGCCGGCGAAGAAGCGCTGGCCCGGTTCGATGCCCGTCGTTTCACGAATGGTACCACACCGACCTCTGAACTGCGCGCCGAAATGCAGGCCACGATGCAGGCACATTGCGCGGTGTTTCGGACTGAGGACCTGATGCAGGAAGGTCGCGATAGGCTGACTGCACTCTGGGCCAAGAACGATGACATAAAGGTCAGCGATACGTCATTAATCTGGAACTCTGATCTTGCAGAGACGCTTGAGTACGACAATCTGCTCGCACAGGCCGTCGTCAGTTTGGATAGCGCGATCAACCGTAAGGAAAGCCGCGGCGGTCATGCGCGCGAGGATTTTCCTGATCGAGATGATGATAACTGGATGAAGCACACCTATGCGTGGCTCAACGGTGATGGCACTAGCCGGATTGAGTACCGTCCCGTTCATACCGAGACAATGACGAACGACGTCAAAGCGGTCCCGCCCAAAGCGCGGGTATACTGAGGTACATTAGATGGTTGAATTCTCCCTTCCCAAAAATGCGAAAGTCCGCGAAGGAAAAACCTGGCCAGCGCTTGATGGCACTAAGCGGCCAAAGTCTCTCCGTGTATATCGCTGGAATGGAGATGACGGGGAGACCCCACAAGTTGATACCTACACTGTCGATCTCGACGATTGCGGACCGATGGTTCTTGATGCGGTCATAAAGATCAAGAATGAGATCGATCCAACGCTGACATTTCGGCGGTCCTGCCGTGAGGGCGTCTGTGGATCCTGTGCGATGAATATCGATGGGACTAACACCTTGGCCTGCACAAAGTACATAGATGAGGTGAGCGGTGATGTGAAAGTCTATCCGCTGCCGCATATGCCTGTGGTCAAAGATCTGGTGCCTGACTTGACACAGGCATATGCCCAATACCGGTCGATTGAACCCTGGCTGAAATCTGACAGTCAGCCGACGCCCGGCAAGGAACGTCTGCAGTCGCCCGAGGAACGCCAAAAACTGGATGGCATGTGGGAATGCATCTTGTGCTTTTGTTGTACAACTAGTTGCCCAAGTTATTGGTGGAACGGTGACCGCTATCTCGGACCTGCGGTACTGCTGCAGGCTAATCGTTGGATCCAAGATTCGCGAGATGAGTCAACCGGTGATAGGCTTGATGAACTAGAAGATCCGTTCCGCCTCTACCGATGTCATACGATTATGAACTGCACTAAGACCTGTCCGAAAGGCCTTAATCCCGCCAAGGCGATCGCTGACATCAAGCAAGCGATGGTCGAGCGAAGATAGAGCTGACGCGGTGACGCAAAATATCCAGCAGGGCTGAATGTGAATGCAGCTCTTTTTCTTTTGACCAATATTTTTGCATTCCGTTTTAACTTGATCGTTGTCCCGGTTCAGCTATTCATGCGGTGCTTTCCTTGAACGGCTCAAAATAGATATGCCCGACACCGGTTCAAAAAGGCTCATTTCTAAATATCGTGAGATGAACCGCGACGGTGAGTTGCATCACGACCCTGTCCAAGAGCTTGCGGTGGAGAAACTGCAGTCGCTCTCGGATGTACTCAGTGCCTATATGCCGGTAGTCGGCGGTTCGGGCTGGCGTGAACGGTTTGGGCTCAGTCGTCGCCCTCCCAAAGCAGCACCGCAAGGATTGTATCTCTGGGGTCCTGTCGGGCGCGGCAAATCTATGCTAATGGATATGTTCTATGATGCCCTTCCCGGGGGCCAAAAACGCCGCGTCCATTTTCACGAATTTATGCTTGAAATCCACGCAACCCTGCATCTATGGCGGAAGCGAGATGGTAAACTGCAGGATCCGTTACCTAGGATTGCGACTGAAATCGCTAAGGAAACCCGGCTGATTTGCTTTGATGAATTTCAGGTCGAGAACATTGCCGATGCGATGATTCTGGGCCGCTTATTCGAAGGATTGTTCGATGAGGGTGTGGTGGTCGTGGCGACTAGCAACAGACATCCGGATGATTTGTATAAAGGTGGATTGCAGAGGGACCGTTTTTTGCCGTTTGTCGATGTCTTGAAAGATCGTATCGATATTCTCGAGATCCATGCCGCGCGCGACTATCGCCGTGACCGTCTGGTAGATATGGGCGTATATCATACCCCGCTTGGACCCGAAGCCGATGCCGCACTGGATGAGGCTTTCGCGGCATTGACCGACAACGTACCCGCCAAGCCTGCGGAACTGATGGCAACGGGCCGGAAAGTGACCGTAAAAATGGCGGCAAAGGGTATTGCTCGGTTTACGTTTGGAGAGCTTTGCGAAAATCCGTTGGGTGCGCCGGATTATCTGGCAATTGCCAAGGCCTATCACACGGTGATTCTTTCAGGGATTCCGTTGCTGCCGTCGGCCAAGCGTAACGAGTCCAAGCGGCTTGTAACGCTGATCGACGCGCTGTACGAGCATAAGGTCAATGTCGTTGCTTCCGCCGCGGCACAACCGGACGAACTTTCCCCGGACGGCGATACAGCTTTTGCATTCGAACGCACGTCATCGCGCTTGATCGAGATGCAATCGGAAGAATATATTCAGGCGGTGCACCTGAACGCAAACACTTAATAGACCGGCACTAGCGCTTGCCCTTAAAGGTTAACGGCGCTAGAAACGGCGCGATCTGGTGGCATCCTGCCGGTAGATAGAATTTTCCATAACAGTTTTCGGAATCACCCATGGCCCGCAACAAAATCGCTCTCATCGGCGCCGGCAATATTGGCGGCACGCTTGCCCATCTCGCTGGACTCAAAGAGCTCGGTGACATCCTCCTTTTCGATATTATGAAAGGGACCCCGCAGGGCAAAGCCCTAGACCTGGTCGAGTCCTCTCCCGTTGAAGGATTCGATGCTAACATCACCGGTGCTAATTCATATGCTGGCATCAAGAATGCGGACGTGATTATCGTTACGGCCGGCATCCCCCGCAAACCGGGCATGAGCCGCGACGACCTGATCGGCATCAACTCGAACGTCATGAAGCAGGTTGGCGAGGGCATTAAGAGATATGCGCCAAAAGCATTCGTGATCTGCATCACCAATCCGCTGGACGCGATGGTCTGGGCGCTGCAGAAGCATTCCGGCCTGCCCTCTAACCGGGTTGTCGGCATGGCCGGTGTGCTCGATAGTGCACGGTTCCGGTATTTTCTCGCTGACGAGTTGAATGTTTCTGTCAGAGATGTGACAGCGTTCGTTCTCGGTGGTCATGGCGATACGATGGTGCCGTCAGTGCGCTATTCGACGGTTGCCGGTATTCCCCTACCCGATCTGATCAAGATGGGTTGGACCACGCAGAAGAAGCTGGACGCGATTGTCCAACGAACGCGGGATGGCGGCGGAGAGATCGTCGGTCTGCTCGGTAACGGCTCTGCATTCTATGCGCCGGCATCGGCTGCCATTGAAATGGCGGAAGCGTTTCTCAAAGACCAGAAACGCGTTCTTCCCTGTGCTGCTTTGCTCAAGGGTGAATACGGTGTGAAGGGGCTCTATGTCGGTGTGCCGGTTGTTATCGGCGCCAAGGGTATTGAACGCATCGTTGAGGTCAAATTAGACGCTGGCGAGAAGCGCCAGTTCAACAAGTCGGTTAAAGCCGTTCAAAGTCTTGTCGATGTTGTAAAGAAAATGGAGCGCGAAGCGGCAAAAAAAACTAAGTAATGCGTTGTGAATAAAAATTTTCCGCATTTGTATTCTTTCGATACGGAAAATAACTAATAATCGCTTAACACACCGTGGTTACGATTTCGTAACACCTCAGGAGCATACGGTCTGGCTATGAACATCCACGAATATCAGGCGAAGGGATTGCTCGCCAAATACGGCGTAGGCGCGCCGAAGGGCGGAGTAGCCTATACTGCGGACGAAGCCGTCAAGGTTGCCAAAGAACTCGGCGGGTCAGTCTGGGTTGTAAAATCCCAGATTCATGCAGGTGGCCGCGGTGCGGGGCGGTTCAAGGACGATACCAGCGACAAGGGCGGCGTCCGCGTCCTCAATTCGATCGACCAAGTGCGAGAAAATGTTGCTCAGATGCTAGGAAAAGTTCTGGTGACAAAGCAGACCGGTGAGGAAGGGCGCGAAGTAAAGCGCGTCTACGTCGAAGAAGGCTGCGACATCGCGCGGGAGCTGTATCTCGGCATTCTGATCGACCGAGAAACCAGTCGTGTCACGCTGATGGCCTCGACTGAGGGCGGTATGGAAATAGAAGAGGTCGCTGAGGCTACCCCGGAAAAAATCCTCCGTTTCAATATCGATCCCGCGATCGGCATGCAGGGTTATCACGCCCGCCAGGTTGCCTACGGGCTTGGCCTTCAAGGAGACCAAGTCAAATCGGCGGTAAAGTTCCTTCTCGGCATGTACGAAGCCTTTACCGATCTCGATGCCTCGATCGTCGAAATCAATCCGTTGGTCGTCACCGGCGCCGGCGATGTGATCGCGCTCGACGCCAAGATGAACTTCGACGACAACGCCCTGTTTCGTCACAAGAACGTGCAGGAACTTCGCGATGAGGACGAGGAAGATCCGACCGAGCTCGAGGCGGCAAAGCACGATCTGAACTACATCACGCTCGACGGCAGCATCGGTTGTATGGTCAACGGGGCCGGTCTGGCGATGGCGACCATGGATATCATCAAGCTATATGGCGGCTCACCGGCCAACTTCCTCGATGTCGGGGGTGGGGCAACCAAAGAACGCGTCACGACGGCCTTCAAGCTGATCCTGTCCGACCCCAGTGTCGAGTCTATCCTGGTGAACATTTTCGGCGGCATCATGCGTTGCGACGTCATCGCCGAAGGCGTGGTTGCCGCGGCGCGAGAGGTCAGCCTCGATGTGCCGCTGGTCGTGCGGCTTGCCGGCACCAATGTAGAACTCGGCAAGAAAATTCTCGAAGAATCCGGCCTCCCGATCGTCTCGGCAGATAATTTGGCGGATGCTGCAGAAAAGGTTGTCAAGGTTACGAAGGAGGCAGCCTAATGTCGGTGCTGGTCGGAAAAGACACAAAAGTTATCTGTCAGGGCTTCACCGGCGCTCAGGGTACCTTTCACTCAGAACAGGCGATTGCGTATGGCACGCAGATGGTCGGCGGCGTTACGCCGGGCAAGGGCGGCACGCAGCATCTCGACCTTCCGGTGTTCGATACTGTTGCTGATGCGGTCGACAAGACCGGCGCGAATGCATCTGTGATCTATGTGCCGCCGCCGTTCGCGGCGGATGCTATTCTCGAAGCGATTGATGCGGAAATCCCGCTCGCGATCTGCATCACCGAGGGTATTCCTGTGCTCGACATGGTGCGCGTCAAACGCGCGCTAACCTATTCCGGCACGCGGCTGATTGGTCCGAACTGCCCGGGCATCATCACGCCGGATGAATGCAAGATCGGTATCATGCCTGGCCACATTCATCAGCGTGGCAAAATCGGTATCGTATCACGCTCGGGCACGTTGACCTATGAAGCTGTTGCGCAGACGACGGCGACGGGGTTGGGCCAGACGACCTGCATCGGCATTGGTGGCGATCCCGTCAATGGAACCAATTTCGTTGATTGCATCGATCTTTTCTTGGCGGATGATGAAACCCAGGGCATTGTCATGATCGGCGAGATCGGCGGCTCCGCTGAAGAAGACGCGGCCGACTTCATCAAACAATCCAAAACCAAAAAACCTGTCGTTGGCTTTATCGCAGGCGTGACAGCTCCTCCTGGGCGGCGCATGGGTCACGCAGGCGCGATCATTTCGGGCGGCAAAGGGGGTGCCGACCACAAGATCGACGCCCTGAAAAGTGCAGGGATCCGGGTATCCGATTCGCCCGCCGGTATCGGCCAAGCGATGGTCGAGGCGATGAAGGGATAGGTTGGGGTCAGACGGCGCCGGCATTTTCCGGCGAGGTAGCATGTGAGAGGGGTGGCGGCAGCGTCGCCGGAGTTCATGACCGGACTGATAGATAAGACTTCGTTCCTCACGAGTGCGAACAGCACTTTCGTGGCGGAGCTTTATGCGCGTTATCTCGAAAAACCCGCAAAGGTGGGCCCTGAATGGGCCGCATTTTTCGATGAATTGAAGGATAGTGCGCCCGATGTCCTGAAGGACCTCCAAGGTGCGAGCTGGGCACCGAACGGGACGGCCGTGATCGGCACGGCAACTGCCGCCGAGGTGATGCAAACCGATGGCGCGAAAGGCCCTGCAGCAAACGGTACTGCCCCCGGTTACGTGATGTCGGAAGTGACGCGGGATTCGATTCAGGCCCTGATGATCATTCGTTCACACAGGGTACGCGGCCATCTGTATGCCGAGCTTGACCCGCTCGGGCTCGAACAGCCCCTGAGCCATACAGAGTTAGATCCTGAATCCTATGGCTTCACGGAAGCCGATTACGATAGAGAGATTTACATCCATGACCGTCTCGGCCTCGGCGAAAAGGCGCCGTTGCGCGGTATCGTTGAAAAGGTGCGTGCGACCTATTGCGGCCATATCGGCGTCGAGTACATGCATATCACCTCGACCGAGGAGAAGGTCTGGATCCAAGATCGGATCGAGGGGATCCGCAACCACACCGATTTCACGGACATGGGCAAGACCACCATCCTGGAGCGGTTGACGGAAGCAGAAACCTTCGAACAGTTTCTCAACGTTAAATACACGGGTACCAAGCGCTTCGGCCTCGACGGTGCGGAATCGCTCGTCCCTGGTCTTGAACAGATCCTGAAACGGGGTTCTCAGCTCGGCGTCGAAGAAGTCGTGATCGGCATGCCCCATCGCGGTCGTCTGAACGTGCTTGCCAATGTCATGAAAAAGCCGTTCTCGGCGATTTTCTCCGAGTTCCAGGGCACCTCCGCCAAACCCGAAGACGTGCAAGGTTCAGGCGATGTTAAATACCATCTGGGTACCTCGGCCGATCGTGAATTCGACGGCAAGCAGGTTCATCTGTCGCTTGCGGCCAACCCGTCCCATCTTGAAGCGGTCGACCCGGTCGTGGTGGGTAAGGTGCGCGCAAAGCAGCGTCAGCGCAGAGACCGCGAGCGCCGTAAGGTGCTCGGCCTGCTAATGCACGGCGACGCTGCATTCGGCGGCCAGGGCATCGTTGCCGAAACCTTCGGCCTGTCGGATATCAAGGGCTATCGTACCGGCGGCACCATGCATGTAGTCGTTAACAACCAGATCGGTTTCACGACAAACCCGGCGGCTACGCGCACGTCGCGCTACCCGACCGAGATCGCCAAGATGGCACAGGCGCCGATTTTCCACGTGAATGGCGACGATGTTGAGGCGGTCGTCCACGTCTGTCGAATCGCCGCCGAATTCCGCGACAAGTTCCGCAAGGATGTCGTGATCGACATGTGGTGCTATCGCCGTTTCGGTCATAATGAGGGTGATGAGCCGGCATTCACCCAGCCTAAAATGTACGAGGCGATCGCCCACCACCCGACCGTTCGCCAGATCTACGCCAACCAACTGATTGCCGAAGGCGTTCTCACCGAGGCGCTCGTTGCCGACATTCAGTCTAAGGCCCGTGCCAAGCTGGATGAGGACTTCGACGCGTCCACGTCTTACAAGCCGAATAAGGCTGACTGGCTGGAAGGCCGGTGGCAGGGCAAGACCACGGCGCCGTCCGTCGAGGAACGAAAAGGCAAGACGGATGTCTCGATGGATTGTCTGAAGGAAGTCGGCAAGGCAATCTCGACAGTGCCGGAGGGTTTTAACCTCAACTCCAAACTGAAGCGTTTCTTTGGGAACAGAGCAAAGGCAGTCGAGTCCGGGGAAGGAATTGACTGGGCGACCGGCGAATCTCTAGCTTTTGGTACACTGCTAATTGAACAGCACCTGGTACGCCTCAGCGGCCAGGATGTCGCCCGTGGCACGTTCTCACAGCGGCACGCGGTGTTGACTGATCAGGTCCAAGAACAGGTGTTTATCCCGCTCGAACAGATCCGTCCCGGCAATCAGGCGAAATTCATCGCCCGCAATTCGACCCTCTCCGAAGCCGCGGTGCTAGGCTTTGAATATGGTCTGTCGCTTGCCGATCCGGATGTTCTGGTTCTGTGGGAAGCGCAGTTTGGCGATTTTGCCAATGGCGCGCAGTTCATCTTCGATCAGTTTATTTCGTCGAGCGAGTCGAAATGGCTGCGGATGTCTGGCCTGGTGATGCTGCTGCCGCACGGATTTGAAGGCCAAGGGCCGGAGCATTCGTCGGCCCGTCTCGAACGGTTCCTGCAGCAATGCGCCGAAGATAACTGGCAGGTCTGTAACATTACGACCCCGGCCAACTACTTCCATGCGTTGCGCCGCCAGATTCACCGTGATTTCCGCAAACCACTGGTGATCATGACGCCGAAGTCGCTGTTACGGCACAAGCGAGCCGTCTCGACGCTCGATGAATTCGGCCCCAGCACGTCGTTCAACCGAGTGTTGCCCGACACCGGTGACCTGGTCGCGCGGACCAAGGTGAAACGCATTGTACTGTGTACCGGCAAGATCTATTACGACCTATTTGCTGCGCGCGAAGAGAAAAATATCGGCAATGTGGCGCTGGTGCGGATGGAACAGCTCTATCCGTTCCCGAGCATATCGCTATCGAAAGAGCTCAAGAAGTATCCGAATGCGGATGTCGTCTGGTGCCAGGAAGAGCCGAAAAACATGGGTGCCTGGCACTTTGTTGACAGGCGCATCGAGGAGCTGCTCCTCAACGTAGACGTTGAGGCCGAGCGCCCGGTCTATGTCGGTCGGCCCGAGGCAGCATCGCCGGCAACCGGTTCGCTCGGCAGGCATAACGCGGAACAGCAGGCGCTTGTATCCGAAGCTCTGAAACTTTGATCGAACGAACAACCTGCTCCAGGAGCAAATAGCACATGGCCACTAAAATAGTCGTTCCCACACTTGGCGAGTCTGTTACCGAAGCGACCGTCGCCAAATGGTTCAAGGTCGAAGGCGACACCGTCGCCGTCGACGAACCAATCCTGGAACTTGAAACCGACAAGGTCACGCTGGAGGTCAATGCCAGTGCCGCCGGTACGCTAAGCGAGATCTCGGTTGAGGAAGGCGATAACGTTGAGGTCGGCGGGCTGCTTGGCATGATCGGCGACGGTGGGGCAGCTCCCGCCAAAAAGGCGGCCGCCACGGTGCCGGAAACGGCTGCGGCCCCGGCTAAATCTGCGCCTACCCCTGCAGCATTGGATGAAGATAAGGACAAACACTCGCCGGCCGTGCGCAAGCTGGTTGACGAAAACAATCTCGATGTCAGCCAGATCAGCGGCACCGGCAAGGACGGGCGTCTGACCAAGGGTGACGTTTTGTTGTTCATGAAGGAAGTTGGCGGTGTGGCGACATTCGCGGCCGCGTCGGATGCGGTTCCTCCATCGGCAGCGCCGTCGACGCCCAGTACGGAAGATCCGCGCGAGGAGCGAGTGAAGATGACCCGTTTGCGCAAGCGGATCGCTGAGCGCCTCAAGGATGCTCAGAACACGGCAGCGATGCTGACGACGTTCAACGAAATCGACATGACGAACGTCATGGCTGCCCGCAAGAAATTCCAGAATGATTTCGAAAAACGCTACGGTTGCCGCCTTGGATTTATGTCTTTCTTTGTGAAGGCTTGCATCGTCGCCTTGAAGGAACTCCCGGCGGTGAATGGCGAGATCGACGGCGACGAGCTGATTTACAAGAACTATTACGATATCGGCGTTGCGGTTGGCACCGAACAGGGGCTGGTCGTGCCGGTCTTGCGCTACGCCGATCAGAAATCCTTCGCCGACGTTGAGAGGGGTATCACAGAGCTCGGCCTTAGGGCGCGCGATGGCAAGCTTGGAATGGACGAGCTGATGGGCGGCACCTTCACGATCACCAATGGCGGTGTATACGGTTCGTTATTGTCGACGCCAATTATT
>MDTB01148725.1_pt1 | contig 20007 bp, 17 predicted proteins | sample 811161 | NCBI WGS metagenome assembly MDTB01 (sample SAMN05326650, study PRJNA326480) | marine metagenome | isolation source: seawater | place: Mediterranean Sea | collected 2009 | reverse complement strand
CCCCGTGAACAATGCTAATAAATTCAGATTTATTATTTTTTGAAATAGATGAAAAAAAGGTATTTAATAATTCAGTCATACTTCCACCAATGATTAAGCCTTTTTTAATAGATATTAATTTATTTGTGATTCTTTCAGATATATGTTTTTTAATCAGCTCGAATAATAAATCTGGAGATTTTAAAATGTTGAGCTTTTCAAAAATATTTTGAACACAATATTTTAATTCTTTGAATTGCAATTCAATCTCATCGATATTGATAAAGGCATTATTTAAAAAATCGATTGAAATGTTATTTTTAATTAAATAAAGAATGTCACTCCTAGATAAAGGCGAATTCGGGAGTATAGCTATTTCTTTTTTTTTTGAGAAAGGAACAGCAATTTTGGACATATTTGATATTATTTTCTTCTTGTAAGAGGTGTTTTCAATATCAACTAAAAAATTTTTATTTGATAGATCTATGCCATTTATTAATTCATCGTATGACAAATAAGGAAATTTTTTGAACTTTAAAGTAAGTTCATTTTCGCTTGGCTTAAATGGGCCATTTAATTCGTTTAATTTTAAAACATACCCGCTAAGAATTATCATTATTTGATGAAAAAATATTGCAAAAAGATTATTTTCAGGTTTTATTTTTTTTTCTATATAATTAAAATAATCCAAAAGACAATAATAAATAATTAAACAATCTTTATTATCTTTTCTTAAATAATCGTTTTCACAAATAAAGTCTTTAATTTTTTTGTTTGAATTAATTTTGTATTAATCTTTCTACTATTGGATCTAATTCAAATAGGTCGTTAATTAAATTATATAATTCAGCATTAATAAAATTATTAACTGAAGATCCATTTAATCCAATAAATTTTACTCCTGATTCTAATGTGGCTTTGTAATCGTTTATAGTATCTCCAACGTAAATTATTTTTTGTGGATTAAATTTCTTAGCTTTGAGTAAGTAGTTTATCCATTCTGATTTTTTTTGAGGAGAACCGAACGATGCAACAAAATATTTAGACAATTCTTTTTTATATAAAATTTCTCTTAATTCATCCTGGGGGGTTGCAGATATGACAAATAGTGGAATTCTTTTATAAAACTTTTCTAAAAAATCTATTGCCCCAGGTATTAGAGAGCAGTTAATTATTTCATCAACCACTAAATTTTTAAATTTCACTCCTAAATTAGCAATTTGAGTTTTATTTAAATTTATATTCAAATAATCTTTATGATATTTTTTAAATTTATAATATCTCGAAAGGCCGCCATTAAGTTCATGGTGCCTAACAACTTTTTTTGAAATATCAGATCCGTAAGGTTCATACATTTTACTAAAAGCAATGGTTTTAATATTTACAGAGTCTGCGATAACGCCATCGAAATCGAAGAAAATGCTTTCGAGTCGAACTTCCATTTAAATTATTTTAAAAATCCTTACAAATCTGAACTTTAGATTATAATTAATAATAATTAATTTTTAAAATTTATACCTTCTTTAAAATTTTTTTTCAATTTATTTGCTTCGCTGGAATTGCTTATTTTCTTATATATATCAAATATACAATCTAAAATTCCTTGTCCTAAATCATGATATTCACTTAAAACAATTTTTTTAGCTATTCGAGGTCTAAATGTATAAGGTGTTAATTCATAATGATCTTCTTCTTCTGCATCGGAATAAATTATTTCTATTTCATTGTTTAATATTTCTTTAATCATTGTAAGAACGTCACTGACTCGAGCTGTCTGGTTTCCGCTTATCATTACATAGGAATTTTTATACTTTTTCTTTAAAATTGCCACACTTGCAAGAGATGCATCGACAACATGGATATAATCTCTAATACCGGCTCCAGTTCCTTCTCTGTAAATTTTTTTGTTAATTAAAGCTTGTCTTACTGCATTTCCAATAAAGTTAAAATCATTAGCTCTGCGCCCGTAAAGAGCACCATATCTTAATATTGTAAAATTTAAATCATAAATCTTATTATAGTTTTCTATTAATAATTCACAAGACTGTTTTGATGTTCTATAAAAAGACCCAAGATCACTATATACATAGATTGAACTTGCAAAAATAAATCTTTTTACTTTATTTTTTTTACAAGACTCAAGAATATAAGTAGTGGCTAAAATATTATTTTTAACTGTAGATATTGGATTTTCACTGGCCTCTTTTATCCCTGCAATGCCTGCAAAATGATAAACTATATCATTTTTTGATATTATTGAATTAATTTTTTCAAAATCCGTTATATCGCCAACTACCATTTTCTGGTTCTTTTTTAATGATAAAGGGCTAATTTTATCATAGATAGTGACTTGATGCTCTTTTTTGGATAGTTCATCTGCTACATGACTTCCAAGAAACCCTCCGCCTCCAATAACTAATATTTTCATAAAAACCTATTTATAACTTGAAAAAAGCTTATCATTTTTCATAAGTTTTTCAACTTTTTTTAATTCTTCTTGAGTGTCCACTGAAAAGGTTTCATAGTCAGTTTTTACCATTTTAACTTTTGTGCCATATTCAAGACATCTATTCATGTCTACAGATTCAATTATTTCTAATGGCGTGGGTTCTAAATCACAATATTCTAATAAGTATTTTCTATCGAAAGAAATGATACAGACTTGTTTAAAATATTCAATATTATTATCGAATTTTTTATTTGAAGGAATAGGCTCTCTGGAAAAATACATTGCATAATTCTCTTTGTTTGCAACTACTTTTACTTCGTTTGGATCAGACCATTCTTTTTTGCTATTAATAACAGACATAAGATTAGTGATTTTAATATTTGAATCATTAATCATGGGAGCAAGGCCTTCGTTTATCATATCTGGATAAATTAGTGGTTCATCCCCTTGAATCATGCACACAAAATTTATTTTTTTTAAATCTTTTTTTTCTATAATAGATACGGCCTCAGCTGTTCTATCGGAAGCTCTCTGGTGCTTATTTGATGTCATTATAGATTTTCCACCTATCGATAAAATATAATCATGTATTTCATTGTTACAGGTAGCTACATAAACCTCATCTAATAAATTTGACAATTTACTCCTTAAATAAACATGACCAATCATAGGTATATGACAGATTTTTTTGAGTGGTTTACCAGGAAATCTACTACTTTCCATTCTTGCTGGAATTATGCCGATTGCTTTAATCACTTTAGTTTTTTTCTTAATTTTTTCATTTCATTTCTACAAATCTCTCCTAGAAAAACTGTATCAAGGCTGAAAGCTATAAATGAATAACCTGAAATTATCTTTTCTAAAACAAGCCTATGTTCTGGTTTTATTACATGAAAGCCCATCTTAATATTATGTTTTTTGGATTTTTTTTCATAAAGTTTTAAAATATCTATTACGTCTCGATCATTATAATTACCAGGCTTTCCCATAGAGCCTGATAAATCATAAGGTCCTATCATAGTTCCGTAAATACTCCCTATGCTTAGAATTTCATCTAAATTATGAATTGCTTCAATATGTTCAATTTGCAACACTATTTTAATTTTTTTACTCTTATTAGATTTATAATTTTCAAAATCAAATCCATATCCCTGCGCTCTCGCGAGACCTACTCCTCTAGATCCTATGGGAGGGTAGTTAATTATTTCTACAGCTTTTTCAGCGTCAGCTCTATTTTTAATCATTGGTATAATTATACCATCGGCACCGGCATCTAACATTCTTTTGATTATCAATTCATCATTTTTACCTACTCTCACAAATGCTGAAATACCTTTTGATTGTATCGTTGCAATTAGTTGCTGGGCTTCAAAAAAATCAATTACTGAATGTTCAAGATCAACACAAAGCCAATCAAATCCAGCATCAGCCATAATCTCAACGATTGAATAATGATTAAGTGTGACCCAAGAACCTATTTCTATTTTGTCTGCTTTTGCCATTAACTAATCACAAATTAATTAATACCATCAATAATTCTAGGAGTTTTCATATGAATTTTATTTTCATAAAAAAAATCAATCATTTTATTATCGAATAAATCATAAATAACTCTTAGATGGAATGGCTTAAAGTCAGTTGTAAGAAATAATCTACCAGTTGTTTTTTGCTTGAAAAAATTCCACTTTTTTGTTGCTGAATAAATTTCAAGTAATTTTATTAAATCATCTTTAGCTTTTATTACAGCTTTTACTGAAACGTCATGAATCCCATCACCTTTTGACAATTTTGGGACACATTGATGTAAGATATCCCCTGCATCAGCAAATTTAGTAATATTATGGAAAGTTACACCTGCGTAATGAGGCTGAACAAAATAAAAAGGCCAAAATAGAGTTGCTGAGCCTTTATACCAAGGTGACAGGCCTAAATGAAGGTTGACTTTAATATTCGGCAATGAGCGCATGAGTGGATCTTTAATAATATCAACCCCAAATATAAATGCAATATCAGGAGAAAATTCATCAACAAACTTTGACATTTCAAATGAATTAAGATCTCCGGGTTTGCATTTTTTGACAAGTATATCTTTAAAAACGTCATCTGAATTTAAATCTCCAAAAGCTTTTTTTTCTTTATAAAACCTTTCTTTAAAGTGAAGATTAAAATTTTTCACATCTCTCAATAAAGTTTTTTCTGGTGGTTTAGGAATAATATCTTCTCGTTCCATTACTATTGCTGCACATTCATGTCCAGATTGCAAAACAGCTTTGTGAATATACAAATGTCTTGAATGGCTGCCCGAAATAATCAAAATTTTCATTTTATAATATTATAGCCTTTTAATTATCTTTTTTTTCTCAAGCATCAATGCAATCTTCTTAACTTCTTCATACTCAACTTTAATTTTACTTGAAATCTGTTTTAAAGTTTTTTTGCCATCGCACCAAAATAATAGCCATAAGATTATATCTAATTGATTTTTTTTTGTTTTATCAGGCAACTGCTCTCCTCCTAGTTTTGGGTATAGATTATGCTTTGATAGCATTACTTCGCAGTTCGGATAATTAGTAATATAGATTATCTGTTCTTCAATTTTATTAATACACTTTAAATATAAATTTAAACTTTTATTAATGTTTTCACCTTTTACAAAATCTAAGTTATCCAGCGAGGTGTGATAATAATCATATTCATAATATTTGTCTTTTGTTATTGTAACAGTATTTATGCGAAAGCTAGGGGAAGAATATTGCCTTTCATCACTTCCATGTATATCAAATGGGTAGGTTATAAAATCAATATCATCTTCTTCAAAGACTTCTTCAACTAAGCTATTTAAAAAATGGTTTGGATCATAGCTCATCTTAAAACCAAATCTTCCAGTTCCGCCAACAGTTGTAATAACAAAACCTGCTTTAATTAATTTCATTTTTTTTTCATTCATGAATGAATAAGCAATAGCTCCAATTGTTTCAGGAACCCATATTATCCTATAAGAGTAGTGTAGATTTTCTTTTTTTAAGAGTTCTTTTGCTAAAAAAGCAGTTAGGATAGTACCACTTAGATTGTCGTTTGCCATCGATGGATGACAAAAGTATGTCGAAATCAAGATCTCTTCTTCTGAAATACCAGGTATGAATAATTCACCAACTGACAGGCTTCCATTTGGCTCAAATTCGCTATCTATCTTTATGTAAAAAGGCTCAGATGCATTTTTTAAAGAATTGTATTGACGGCTAGATAAACAAAAGCCCCAATTTTTGTTATAATAACTTGTTCTGTATGGTATGGCATCAAATTGACTCTTACTTTTATGTAAAAATGGTTTTAATTCCTCGAAGCTTAATTTTTTTTCTACAGGATTGCTGTAACTAACAACATGGAGATTGTTTTGATGGAAATCAATAAGCTTTTTACCTTTAGAATCTTTAATCCAAGCATCATTTAAAATCCATTCTTTTGGAATTTTCCAATCATACACCTCAATACCTGAATTATATTCTATTATGTTTAAAGGTATTATTTCTTTTAAAATTTTAAGTGTCTCTCTATTCGCTTTGCCTGTTATTGATCTATTAAGATGAAATAATCTTGATAGGGTTGAATCAATTTTTTTTGAATAATTTAAAGACATTCTTTATGGTAAGTATTAATAATTTCAAATGCAGAACTATTAATAGACACACCCTTATCAATGATTGATTTAATTTTTTTAAAATCTTCTTCAGTGTCAATATCAAATCGCAAATTTGGAAAACTTAATTCCCGAGGGCAGGGCACTGGTTTAATTTTAAAAAGTGATCTATTATTCCAAATGCCGAGCGTCATGTGCTCCCTTTCATCTTTGTTCTTAATAAGAGTGCTAAGTTTTCTTAAGGTATTGTATGAAAAAATTTCCGCTCCAAATCCATCTGCGTAACCACTGTTCATTCGATTTTGATGGTTAAATGAGTAATCGCAACTATTATTTTTCAAATAAAAATTTATAAGCCTATCTAGCTCAAAAGAATCAATAAATGGATTATCAGCGCATATTCTTATGATTATTTTTGGTGAAGATTTTTTTGAAATTTCTATAAATCTTGATAAAACATCATTCTCATGCCCTCTATAAAACTGAATAGAATGATAAATTGCTCTATCAACAAGAAAGTCATCCCTTGTATGTTTTGTAGTTGCTAAAAAGAGTTCATCAACAAAATTGCTTTTTAAAGATCTTTTTATTACCCAATCAATTAATGGATAAGGCCCAATTAATTTTGACATTTTTTGTGGAAACCTCATAGATCCCATTCTAGCTTGAATAATAGCAATAATCTTTTTTTCTTGATTATTTTTTATTTGTATCATTCCACTTTAAAATGTGATCAGGTTCTATATCTCTCTTTGCCATTAGATTAATTACTTCATCCCAATATTTTGGGCTTATTCCTGATGCAGGTCTTTTGTATGTTAAATTTTTTTCACTAAACTTTTCACCTTTTTTTATTTTACAAGATGTTACAATACTTCTTCTTGCATTTTTTCTGGAAATTTTTTCAGTTGAAATAGGTTTTTTTACAGTTTCTTTTCCAACCAACATTTTTATTTTATCTATTGTATCTCTAAATAGCTTAAGATCGCTAATATCCATTGCATGATAATGATCATTCCCAGGTATTGATTTATCATCAGTAAAGTGTTTTTCAATGATAACTGCTCCTAGCATATATGCTACTTGTAGTGGTAGCATATCTTTACCTGGAAGTGTATGATCTGAATAGCCTATAATATGATTTGGGTAAGTCTTTTTTAAGCTTGAAATCATTGACAAATTAGCATTTGATGATTTGGTAGGATAATTTAAGATACAATGCAATAATGCAATATCCTGGCAACCGGCATTTCTTAAGCTCAGAATGGCTGTATCAATTTCTTTGATTTTTGAAGCACCTGTAGAAAGTATAACTGGTTTACCAGAACAGGCAATTTTTCTTAAAAAAGGTATATTTGTAATGTCTGATGAAGAAATTTTAAAAAATGGTACAATAGGTCTTAAATAATCAACAGATTTATCATCAAATGGCGTAGAAAGAAAATCTATTTTCTTTTTTTGACAATAGTCAGCAAGAGAAATATAATCTTCGGGTTCAAAAGAGTCATACTTTTTAAATAATTCATGCTGGCTTTTAGTTTTTTCTTTTGAAGTATCCCAATACGCTGGTGAATTTTTAGAGGCTAATGTATCAGCTTTATAGCTTTGAAATTTTGCAGCATCAGCCCCACCTTCCTTAGCTAAATCGATTAATTTTTTTGCTTTTTCTATAGAACCCTCATGATTCACCCCAATCTCAGCAATTATATACGGATCAGAATTATCATCGAATAATTTAGAACCAAACTTAATTTTTTTATCAAGAATCATAAATTGTGTTTTCTCTTCATTTCATTTTTATGATGGGTTAATTTTTCTATGTCATTTGTAATGTTTGTTTCATGACGGCGATATCTATATAGAGGAATTTCTAATCTTGAAATTTTATATATTTTTTCAAAACGATACCTTAGCTCAGCCTCTTCATGAAGTTTAAAATTTTCATCAAATAACCCGATTTCAAATAAATGTGAGGATTTGAACATTATTCCACACCCAATAGGGCTTGATTGACAATTCATTCTTTCAATTATTTCTTCATTATCATCAACTAAAAAATAATCACATGAAATAGCATCCATATACTTATTCTGCTCTAGTGATTCATACAAAAAAGATAAAAAATGTTCATTGACATAATCATCGGAATCGACTCTTACAATGTAATTTCCTCTTGATTTTCTTATGCCTTCATTTAAGGCGCTTGGAAGACCATTGTTCTTTTTATTATTAATTAAAATTATATCTTGGTAAAATATTTGCAATGCATAATTGGACTTATCTTGACTGCCATCATTAATAACTATAAGCTCATAATCTTCTTTTCTCATAGTTTGGTTCAAAAGCGATCTAAGGCAACGCCCTATCCATTTCTCATGATTATAAACTGGAATTATTACTGAAATTAAAGGTTGATTCATTTACGTAACTAAAAACTAAATATTATATTGAATCAAAATATTTACCAAGATTATTGTAAAAGTATTTCTCTGGTTTCATAAATAATGATTTTAATCCAATTGATGGATTGCTTAGTGTATTTTTCAATCGAAAAAATAAACCTTTTATAATTGTTTTAAGAGTATGTCTTACACCATATAATCGAAAAGTGTTAAATGGAATTTCCCAATTTCTGCTATCTGCCCAAATATTGTTTATTGTGTTTAAAACTTCAATTACTTCATTTTCGATATTTTTCTTATTTTTAAGAGATTTTTTAAATGAGTAAAATTTTTGAATTAAATTTTTTATTTCGTAATTGTATTTGAGTGAAAATTGATCAATGCCATCTTGATATAGCAAATCACTTAATTCGATATTGTAACTCTGCTCTTTTACAGCAGCATAAACCATTTCCATTTTATATCTTTGATGGCATATGCTACCATTACCTTTTTCAGTGTACAAAAGATTGAATCCTAGTATTTGTAAGTCATGTTCAAATATTTTATCAGATGTTGGCTTTATTATTGGAACAAGAGCATGGTCAAGAAAATGATATTTATTAAACATAAGTTGAGCAAAATTTTCATTATCCTCAATCATTTTATCATGTAGTATATTATAATTAAAATTAACTAAAGATAAAATTTGCCTCACAAATTCAACCCAAAAAAAATACAATGTACCTGATTGATAACAATTAATTAAAAGCTTACCATTTGGCTTCAACCATTTAGATATATTTAATAATACTAATGCTGGATTATCAGTATGATGGATAACGCCACCACAATGTATTAAATCAAACTTTTTTTGGTAATCATCATAATTATCAAGCAAAGAACCATTCTTTACGTTTACTTTATATTTTGAGGTATTAGATTCATCAATAACAAAATTGGTATTATCTTTAGATAAATCAATGTAGTGAACGTTATCACAGCCAGCTCTTGACATTCCCCTTGCTTTATTACCAGATCCACCCGCCTCTAGATAAGTTAAATTTTTTATATATTCTTTTGTAATTATTTCCTTTGAGATATTAAAAAGGCCTAAAATTCTATGAATATCGTAAGTAGGGTTTGGGTTAGCTCTCCACCCTTTCATTTTTCCATGATGAATGCCAAAAAATTCGCCAGTCATTTTTTGCTTATTCAAAGTAAAATACGCCTATTTAATGATTGGCAAAAACTCTTTTGAGAGCTTTTCTTATAATTTTTGGTACTTCGGTATTCATTTTAATAGAAATTGGCAATGAAACAGATTTTGACAATAAATCATATGATTTGGTAAAAGCAGTTTTAAGGTTGCCATTCCGACTTACCAGCTCAGGCATGTGATCCCAAGTTCCAGCGAAATGCCAAGTTATTGCTTCGGGTAAAATTTTTGTTCCCAGACCTTCTTTAATAAGTTCATTTCTACAATCAAGCGCAATTTGATTTGATTGAACAAAAAAAACAAATGCATCGGAAGTTTCAAATGAATCATTTGGTATTTTTCTTTTGATAATTGGAAGATCAGAAATTGCATCATAAATTAATTTACTGTTTTTTCTTTGCATTTTTACAACATAATCTAACTTTTTTAATTGTGCAAGACCCACAGCTCCTTGCATTTCATTCATTCTAAAGTTAAAACCACTGCCGCTTCTAGAGTCTTCCCATCTTGGCAAAGTAGGATTGTTTTCATGTCCATGGTCATGCCACGCAACAGCTTTTTCGAAAAGATTTCTATCTTTAAATAAAATCATTCCACCTTCACCGGTAGTAATGGTTTTTGCAAAATCAAAGCTATAAGCGCCAATATCTCCAATTGTGCCTAAAGGTAGTTTGTTATGAAAACCACCGCATCCCCATGCTGTGTCTTCAATAACTTTAATATTGTACTTTTTTGCTATTTTATTAATTTCAGTCATATTAGCAGGCACACCAAGCATATGTACAACAATTATTGCCTTGGTATTTGCTGTAATTTTTGATTCAAGGTCATTGGGGTTCATATTTAATGTTTCATCAATGTCAGTTATTACAGGCACGGCTTTAGATTCAATAATTGCTTCAACAGTAGCAACAAAGGTAAAACTCTGAGTAATAATTTCATCTTCGGGGTTTAGGTCGAGCGATGCTAAAGCTACTCTCAGTGCAGCAGTGCCAGATGTTACTGCTAATGCATTTGGCGATTGCATTCTAATGCTAAATTCTTGCTCAAATTCTCTTACTTTATAGATATTATTCCTTAAATGATCAAAACTGTGCCTGAAAAGAATTTTGCTTTTTTTAAACAAATGTTTTATTTCTTCAAATTCTTCATCACCTAATACTTCGAATCCTGGCAAAATGTCTCCTATATTTAAATTGGCAATAGCCTGTTAAGGGTATATTTAATCTCTTTTTCGTAGAAATCTACTGGGTTTTCATCAAGTGCCATTTTCAACTCAAGAGTGTCACTTACAAAATCATTTATGTGCTTTTTATTCATTCCAAATTGTGATAAATCGCTAGGCACTTCAAGCTCTTTCCAAGTTTCTACTATTTTATTCACAAAAAAATCAGATTTGAATTTATCACTTTTTTCATTTCCATTAAAATTATAAAGACTGGAATAACCAAGGTAACCTTTTTCAACATTATGTGAAATTACATGTGGTAGAAAAATTCCGCCCCCTATTCCATGGGGAACTCCAAAGTGAACACCCAAGGGATAAGACATTGCAGCTGCTGGGCCAGTTCCTGAATTCATTAATCCAATTGCTGAAAGAAAAGCTCCGAACATAACTTTTTCCCTTAACTCAATATTATTTAAATCATGAATTAAGTCAATTAGATTAAAAAAAACTATATTAAAACCTTCCTTTGCAAAGATTTTTGCCATTGTATTAGATGATTTTGCTACATATGATTCTGTAGCATGTACTAGACTATCTATGCCAGCTGATAATGTGGCTTTTTCTGGACACGAAAGTGTTAAAGATGGGTCTAAAATAGAAAATTTTGGCCTAATATCTTCACCATTAATTCCCATTTTACGTTTTTCATTGAGATCGATAAAAGATGCATTAGGTGTTATTTCTGAACCAGTTCCCGCAGTAGTTGGAATGGCAATAATATCAGGAATTGGACTATCAAATTTATTGAATCCTCTATAAGAAATAGCCTCTTTGTGATTAACATTCAAAACAGACAAACCTTTGGCCATATCAAGTGCACTTCCACCCCCAATGCCGACAAATGCATCAATTTTTTTATCAACTTCCAATCTCTTTTCTTCAAGTTTATCGTAAGTTGGTTCCGAAATATCACATCTAATTATTTGAAAATCGCAATTAATTTTATTCATAAAATTTTCGAAAATTGGAAGCTTTAAAAGGTTATGATCGATTATTAAACAAATTTTACTATAATTATTTTTTTCAATAATTTCATTTATTTTGAATCTTGATTCTAAACCAAAGTATATATTACCATAAAACTTAAAATTAAACTTTTTCATGAGTGCTGAATATTTTCCTTTAAAAAACCAATTAAATATAATTTTTTAATTATGTTATTAATTAAAATATTTGGCTCAATAATGCTAGAATCAAGAATTAAATCTGGATTTTTGGGCTTTTCATAAGGATCTGAAATGCCAGTAAATTCTTTGATAATACCTTTATTGGCTAGTTTGTATAATCCCTTAGGGTCTCTTTTTTCACATATTTCTAAGGGGGTGCTAACAAATACTTCTAAATAGCCTCCATATTTTGATATTAACGATCTATTATAAATTCTGTCATCTTCGTAAGGGGCTATTGGAGCACAAATTGCAACGCCACCATTCTTCGTTATCTCACTTGCAACATAACCTATTCTTTTTATATTTATACTCCTATCCTTTTTTGAAAAACCTAATTCACTAGACAGGTGTTTTCTTACCAAATCCCCGTCAAGAAGAGTAACTGGGCGACCACCTATTTCTAACAACTTCATCATCAATGCATTTGCAAGAGTAGATTTTCCAGAGCCTGACAAGCCTGTGAAAAAAATTGTAAATCCCCTCTTATTCAAAGGAAGGTTTGATTTTTGCAGCTCCAAAGCTACTTCTTCAAAGGTAAACCAATCTGGTATATCTTTTCCTTCATCAATTAATTTTCTAAGCTCAGTTCCTGATAATGTTTTATGTTTTTTATTTTTGTTTTCTTTATTTAAAGGTTTATATGCATTTGTTTTTGATAAAAAAACCATTTTTTTAAATGAAATCATTTCAATTCCAATCTCAGATTGAAATTGTTTTAATAAATTTTGAGCTTCGAATGGATCATAAAAAATTTTACCATTTTTCCCTAAGCCTGGGCCAGCGTGATCACGCCCAATTATTATATGTGTGCATCCATAATTTTTTCGAATGATGGAATGCCATAACGCCTCTTTGGGCCCAGCCATTCGCATGGCTAAATTTATCAAACTCAATTTCACATCACCCTTGGGATATTTCTTAAGAATATGATAATAACATCTAACTCTAGTAAAATAGTCTATATCACCAGGCTTAGTCAACCCCACAACTGGGTGAATTAATAAATTTGCCTTTAAAGTTTTCATGGCATTTCTTGTCATTTCAAAATGAGCTCTATGCATAGGGTTTCTTGTCTGAAATGCTATAATTTTATCCCATGAATTTTTAATAAAAAAATCTTTTAATTCTTTTGGGGTCTGTCTTATTTCTTTAAAATCATAATGATGTGGGGGTTTAAGTGCTTTGATTTTTCCAGAAACATAGTTTTTATTTGTATTTTTTAGTAAATGCCTAACTCCAGCGTGAGACTTGTCATTTGTGCCATAAATTGCTTCAGATTCTTCTTCTAAATTGGGTACCCAGACTTCATCAATATCTAAAATTGCAATTGAAAAACCTTCTTTATCCTTAAGAATGATTTTTTTTGGGTTATTATATTTTTCTAAAAAATCATCACTTATGTCTAAAGTTATAGGTATTGGCCAAAGCTGATTATTTGACAATCTCATTCTTTTACAAACTGAGTAATAGTCATTTTTACTCATAAAACTCGATAAGGGATGAAAAGCGCCATTTAAAATTAGCTCTATATCACACAACTGGCGACTTGTGAGACTCCATTGTGGTAAGTTTTTATATAGAATAAAATCGTTGTCTATAGATTTATCAACTGATGAATACATTAGAAAAAGTAAGTGCTATTACCTTATAAATTATTTTTTATTTTTGAAATTGTATAAAAAAAGAAATATTGAGAAAATTAATGTAGTTAAATATACAATATTTACAAACAATAGGTTCCTTGAATATAATCCAAAATATTCAGGATTTTTGGAACGATATCCAAGGAACAAAGGTAAGCCTAGAAGTAAGACTACGCTTACAATGCCAAGAAATTTTTTGTCCTCAAAAATATTTTTAATTTTATTAATAACAATGTTTTTTGCTTTTCTTAATTTTTTCTTTTCATCAATATTAGAAGTATTGAAGTACGATCTTATTAATGCCAGCACAATACCCGCTATCAACCCAATTACAATTCCTACTATAATACTAGTTTTTCTTTTTTTATTTGATGGGAAAAGTGGCTTTACAGGATAATCAAGTATTTGAAAAATGGAGGCCTGCTGAATCTCTTCAATTTTAACTAATTCTAGTTGCTGCTTTAAAGTTAAATAAATACCTTTTTGAATATCGATATCTCTTGTCAATCTCTCTTGCTTTAATCTTAATGATGGTGAATTAAGTTGACGATTTTTCTCAACAAATTCTTTCATTTCTTTTTCTGAATTTTCTAAATCATCTTTTACTGAAATAATCCTATTTTCGATGAAACTGCTTTTTTCTTTGACAGTCTTACTTTTAAAAAAACGATTTAAATTCTCAAGCTCTACTAAAACTACCTCTGCTAAATCTTTGGAGAACTTAGGCTCAAAGGTTGAGATGCTTAGTATACTAAAAGGGCTAGATGGATCGTCGCTAAATGAAATCATGCTGCTTAATCTTCTTTTACCTTTTGTTATGAGAGTGTCAGATATATCATCTGAGCTCAATTCTCGCCCAATGATAATTTCTAAAAGATTTAGTTTTTTGCCATATTTTTCAGTGAAAAATTCTTTTGAGAAAATTTTCTCCGAAAAAGTTCTACTACTTATGAGCTCTGGAAAAATTGAAGTACTTGAGAGATCGATCTGATTTGTATTATTTTGAACATTAACTCCAAATTGGGAAGCTAAGCCAGTCAGATTTTCTATATTGCCTGATTTTGAATCAGGAATCAAAATTTTTGCAGTACTTATATATACAGGCTCTTGTAAAAATTGAACATAGCCAAAAGAAGTGAAAACTGATATAAATAACGTAAGAAAAATAATCTTAATCTGTGTAGCTAATAGAATAAAAATATCTGATAATGTGATATCTTCAATCTTGTCTCTATTGAGTATTAATTTATTCGTTGAATTTATATTGTCAATTCTTGTTTCTAGTTTAATAATAATATGATAAGGCACTTGATCGCGTGATTTCCAATTAGAAACAGCTTGTGGGGTAGTATTTAAAATTCTTGCCATTTCTGCTAGTGTTGTAATGCCCCTTGATAACATTAATTTTTCAAATTCCACAAACTTCATTCTTATTCCACTAAATTATAATGTTTATAAACAATTATTAAAAAAAATAAGCTTCATATTTGTCTAGAGAGTATTACAACAGTAATTAATGATGACAGAATAGAAGTCCAGTTGCTGGCAAATTCAGTTAAATTGAATGGCTCTAAATTAGGTTTCTCGTTTACATAGATAGTACAACCGTCTTCAACCTTAGGAGATTTGTACCATCTATATGGAGACACTACACCATTAGCATAAATTACAATAATGCCTTTTTTATCTGCTGAGCTTTTGTAACCACCTGCAGAGTCAATATAATATTTAACATTTTCTCCTTTCTTAAATTCAATGAACCCTGGATTATAAACATTGCCTCCTACGTTAATAGTTCTTTGGCTTTCCCTTACAACTATACTATCGCCAGGCATTAAAATAACTCCATAATCTTTCCATGCAACTCTAAGTCTTCCTTCATCATTTAAGCTGTTAATATTCATCATATTGCTATTTGGATTTTCATTAATATTTTCATCAAACATATTAGATTGTTGTAAGAATTTTTTGTAACGAAAAATAGAGATGCCATTTTCTAAAGCGTTTGGAGTTAAGTTGTTCGCCCTTTTTAATATTGACTCAAGAGTCTCATTGTCTTTAATTAATGGGTATGACCCCGGTACATGAACTTCGCCTAGCAATTGTATATTTTCTTTTTCAAAGTAATTAGAGTTAGCATGCACAACAATTTTATCAAGATTTTGTAATAAGAAATCATTCTTATTTAGAAAAACATCCTCTAAATTGAAAGTTATCACTTTCTCGTAAGGAAGATCAGGCATTCTCCTAATTATTTGAGCCTTGTGCGGATATACTGATTTCCAAAATGTAGAATCTTCAAAACCACTACTTAATTCTAAAAGACGAGAAAGCAACATTCCATCATAAAAATGATATTCGCCTGTCATTTTAACCTGGCCAATAATTTCAACTTTCTGCTCTTCATCAAACAAATATTGTGCTATTATTTCATCGCCTGGCAGAGCTGAAATTGATTTTGTTTCTTCTAAGCTAGTATAAAAAGCTTCAAAAACTGTATTAAAACTTCTATGATCAAAAGGCCTGATTCTTCTCAACCCAATTATTTTGGAGGAATTAAATTTCAATCCACCCGCATATTTAATCATATCATAGATTTTATCATTTTCTGTAGATTCATAAATCCCCGGATTTACAACTGCACTATCAATATAAATAAAAGATAGGCGTGGTTTGATAATAATTATATCATTATCGCGTAGTTGAATGTTTGAGTTGGCTTTACCGCTTATAAAATATTCGTATAAATCAACTAATAATTCATCCCCATTATCCCGTTTAATAAGAATTTCTCTGAGAGTGCCAGATGTATCCACACCTCCAGCTTGTATAAGTCCTGTAATTAAATTTGAAAAAGGATGAACCGGATATATTCCAGGAGACTTTACTTGGCCTACAAAGTTAACATTTATTAAACCTAATTGACCTAAAGAAACATCTATAAACGTTGAGGGTGATTTGCCATTTAATGTAGCGAATACTCTTCCAAATTGAGATTTTAAATAATTTTTTGCTTCAATTAAACTTTTACCACTTAAGTTTAATAAACCAACTTTGTCATCATATATTTTTCCATCTCTAGATATTGTGTAAGATTTTCTTAGTTGAGTCTCACCCCAAAGCGACAAAACTATCTCATCTCCGAATCCTAAAATATAGTTTTTTGGGGGAGGCAAATTTTCCCAAAAAGACGTTGTATCTCTTTTTACAAAGAAATCATATCCGAAATGCTGACCATATTCATTTTTGATAGCGTTGTTAGATATATCATTTTGAAAAGGGCTATATATTTCAACTTCTCTTGGATTGCTCAATAATTCGAAATCATTGTTATTATTTTCATTTAATCGTTCTGGAGCTTCGTTATTGCTAAGCTTTTTAATCTCACCTCTCATTCTTTGAATTTCAGTTGAGTTTTGAGATAATAAAATGCTTACATTTAAAAAAAATAATAATATGTAAACAATTTGTGTATTGCTATTATTTTTGATTTCCGATTTTTTTGTTAATCTATTTAAATAAATACTCTCCTCCATTTATGAATTCTTTTATAATTAAATATTGCATCGACAAAATGTAATTTTTACCTAAAATGCTTATGTTTATTGTGTTTATATAATGTTTATAATTATATGTATATAAATTGTTTATAAATTTGTTTTGAATACGACCAATATAAAATTCAATTTTTATTTTTCTTAATGTTTTTTGTGTGCGTTATTTTGATAATTATCATATAAATTTCTACAATGAAAATTTTTATAACAGGCGGCTATGGTTTCATAGGCAGTAATTTTATTATTAATCAAATAAACAATAGCAATAACGATATATTAAATTTTGACAATCTATCTTATGCTGCTAACATAAAAAATCTCACCTCTATTGAAAAAAGCAAACACTATACTTTTTTCAAAGGAAGTATTTGCGATATTAATTCTATAGAAAAGTCTTTTAAAAATTTTAAACCCAATGTGATTATTCACTTTGCGGCAGAATCTCACGTTGACAGATCAATAAATGATCCTTTTAAGTTTTTGAACACAAACATTATTGGAACTACTAACCTTCTGAAAGTATCATTGGATTATTATAAATCATTAGAAAAAGAATTTAAGCAAAAATTCAAATTTCTTCATATCAGTACGGACGAAGTCTTTGGATCATTAGGAATCAAGGGCTACTTTGACGAAGATTCTCCTTTTTTACCAAACTCTCCTTACTCGGCATCAAAAGCAAGTTCAAATCATATGGTACGTGCATGGAATCATACTTATGGACTACCAACTTTAATTACAAACTGCTCAAATAATTACGGTCCTTATCAATTTCCAGAAAAATTAATTCCTTTGATTATTGCAAACTGTGTGGATGAGAAGTCATTGCCTATTTACGGTGATGGTTTAAATATTAGAGATTGGCTTTTTGTTGATGATCATTGCAAAGCAATTGAAAAGGTTCTTTTTGAAGGTAGCTTGGGAGAAACTTACAATATTGGATGTAATAATGAGATTAATAATATTGAAATAGTAAAAACAATTTGTAAAATTATGGATAAACTAAAACCTAGGAAAGGCTCAAAGAAATATTCGAGTTTAATTAAGTTCGTTGAAGATAGGCCAGGGCATGATTTTAGATATGGAATAAATAATTCAAAAATAAAGAAGAAGTTAGGCTGGGAACCAATTGAGAGCTTTGATTCTGGAATAAAAAAAACGATAAGATGGTATTTAGATAATGAAGATTGGTGGAGAGAAATTCAAAATAAAACATATAAGCAAGAACGATTAGGCCTCATAAATGAGTAAGTTAGTACTTCTTAGGCATGGTGAAAGCATTTGGAACCTTGAAAATAAATTTACAGGGTGGATTGACATTGGGCTGTCAACCAATGGGGTTAGAGAGGCAAAATTTGCAGGCAAATTATTAAAAAATGAAGGTTATAATTTTGATATAGCTTTTACTTCCATTTTAAAAAGAGCTCAATTGACGTTAGAATTGTGTTTGTCTGAAATGAATATGAATAAAATAAAAATTGTTAAAGATTGGCGACTTAATGAAAGGCACTATGGATCACTTCAAGGACTTAACAAAAATGACATGGTTAAAAAATTCGGTGAAAAGCAAGTGCTAATGTGGAGAAGAAGTTATGATATTCCACCGCCAAAACTTGATAAAAATGAATCCACTCATCCCATAAACGATACGAAATATTCACATTTAGATGATTCATTTATTCCATCAAGTGAATCCTTAAAAGATGTAATTGAAAGATTTCTACCTCTTTGGAATAAAATTATTTTAAATGAATTAAAACTTGGGAAAAAAGTGCTAATAGTTGCACATGGTAATTCATTAAGAGCAATTTATAAAATTTTTAATAACATAAATCAAAATGATATATTAAAATTTAATATTCCAACTGGCATACCACTGGTTTTTGAATTAGACAAAAATCTTAAACCCAAAAAGGATTATTACCTAGGAAATCAAGAATTTATAAGAAGCAAAATTCAAGCAGTAATAGATCAAACCTCATCTATAGGTAAAAGTTAATGAAAGGAATAATTTTAGCTGGGGGAAATGGTACAAGATTGCATCCTTCTACGATTTCAACTAGCAAGCAGTTGCTTCCAATCTATGATAAGCCTTTGATTTATTATCCATTATCTGTTCTGTTATTATCTGGAATTAAAGATATATTGATTATTTCTACTCCAAAGGATCTAAATAAATATGAGGAGCTTCTTGGCAATGGAGAAAATTATGGAATTAGTTTAGAATATAAAATTCAACCTAATCCTGAGGGATTGGCTCAAGCTTTTATTTTAGGTGAAAAATTCATAGGAAAAGATGATGTATGCTTGATTTTAGGAGACAATTTATTTTATGGCAGTCAATTACCAGCAAAACTAAAAAGCGCAGTTTTTGATGTAAAAAAACAAAGAATTGCAAAAATTTTTGGTTATTTTGTTAACGATCCTCAAAGATATGGTGTTGTTAGCTTTGATGATGATGGAAACGCAATATCATTAGAAGAAAAACCAAAAAAACCAAAAAGTAATTATGCTATATCTGGTCTTTATTTTTATCCTAACGAAGTTATTGATGTCGCTAAAAATCAAAAGCCATCAAAAAGAGGTGAATTGGAAATAACAGACACAAATCTTATATTTCTCAAAAATAAAAAGCTAGTTGTTGAAAAAATGGGTAGAGGATATGCATGGTTAGATACAGGAACGCATGATTCAATGCTTGAGGCATCTATATTTGTTCAAACTATTGAAAAAAGACAAGGAATG
>MDTB01024888.1_pt1 | contig 20007 bp, 11 predicted proteins | sample 811161 | NCBI WGS metagenome assembly MDTB01 (sample SAMN05326650, study PRJNA326480) | marine metagenome | isolation source: seawater | place: Mediterranean Sea | collected 2009 | reverse complement strand
CCATTGGCCGCTGCAGCGTCAGCAGCATTCTTAGCTATCGTGATATTCTTATCACTAACATCCAGTGTAGTGCTATTGATTGAAGTAGTAGTTCCTTCGACCGTTAGATTTCCTAGAATTCTTACGAGGCCTGTGGCATCTCCTACAGCAGCGGGATCTATAGTAAGTGTGGAAGGTCCAATGATATTACCAGCAACAATGACGTTATTGCTGGAGTCGACAAGGGTAACTATGTTCCCCGATGCATCAACAATTTGTATATTACCTTGCGCTAAGAGATTCTCTGTAACGACAAGGCCTTTTTTGACCTTAAAATCTTTATCTGCCATAGTTCCCTTTCCCTGTGGCTTTTATCTTATTTATAATATAGTCCTGTGTATCTTCGCTCTAACTGTACCTGTGCCAGTAGTTTTAGTTAACTTTAATAATATGTTAGTTCCGTCAGAGTCTGCACTAAATGTTGCAAGCTGGCTGTCATTCATCATAGTTGAAACAATACCATAGTTTGTCATAAGTACTCTACCGTTTCCGTTATATGTCATAAGAATCTTACTGATTTGACTATGATTTAAACTTGAGTCATCTAAGTGTATGGTGTATTCTGCAGACTTGAATGAATCATTATGTGTAAATTGATTTATTGTAGTTGCACTTGTTGCAGCAATCAACTGTGTACTTCTTCCAACACTTAGTATATAATCAGAGTCATTAGTATGTCTATGATGTACTATTTTTTCAAAATTACCATTTGTTGCAACATTAGCTTTGTAGTTATCTCTAGTTACAAAAACACTTCCTTCATTTTGAGATGCACTTGGAAGTCCTACAGTATTTGCAACGCTGTTCTTGTAGAATATTGCTCTTTGATTAAAATCAACGTCTCTTTGACCAATTCCTGTTATAAGATCGACATGATCAGAATCAACTGCTGTCTTAATGTAGTCACTGTCTGCAACTAATTTAATGTAGTCACTATCAACTGCTGTCTTAATGTAGTCACTATCGGCTCTAAACTTTATGTACGCTGAATCAATAGCAGTTCTTATGTATGCGCTGTCTGCTCTGAATCTTACGTACCCAGAATCAATTGTTGTTCCATGACTTGTAGGATCTGTAAGTGCGAACCTTCCTGAAATAACTTCTGGAATAGAAATTCTATTTAAGTTTCCAACAATTGTTCCGCCAGAGTCTACAGTTTGTAAAAATGATACGGCGCTGTTGTCAGGCTTTCGATGTTCAAGTGTTATTCCTTTACCTATAATCTTTGCAAAGTCTTGTAGTAATACTTGACCAGAGTCTGCGTGACGTATGTGTAAGAAACCACCTGATACTCGTGATATAAAGTTTGTTGAATCTCCGAAATCAAGCTTCTCATCAACATTTAATTCAACACTCTTGATGTAGTCGCTGTCTGCATGACTTCTGATATAGGTTCTGTTTGCTGCACTGTGAACATAATCTGAATCGGCAGCTGTTCGAATATATGCACTGTCTGCTCTGAATAGAATATAAGCTGAATCAAATTCTTGTCTAGCTAAGGCTGAATCTAAGAAGGTATTATGAAGTTTTGCCTCTAAGAATGGTTCAGTTATAACTTGAGTAAGAAGATCTTGACCACCGATGTCGAGTCCTACAGTGGCATTTATTCTACCACCTACATCTAATGAGGCAGTTGCAACCACTCCAGCGCCGAGATTAATTCCTACATTCTTTCCACCATCATATCTAACGTTACCAGTTGTAGCGTCCTCTCTAAACATGACTTCAGATATCTCATTAAGTATGCCATTCTTTTCTATAAGTATTTTTGCATTCGTACCAGTAATCTTTAGAAGGCCATTATTGATCTCCATCGCATTAGTTCCATCACCACCAACTCTAAGAGTTTGTGAGTTATCTGGAGCAATGCCGATACCGACTTTTACACCACCGTGTAAGTTTGGCATTCCAGCTGCAGAAATTTCTGCTGTAGTTAACTGAACCTGTCCTGTAGCATCGTTAAATCTAAATGGTGTTTCTTCAAGAATTCTTTGATCAATAAGCTGCAGAGCTTCACCTGAATCTAAGAAAAGACTGTTATCTAATCTTGCGTTTATATAAGCAGGAGTAATAACGTTTTGTACAGAATCAAGTTGAGCAAAACCAAAAGCTCTTCTTACACCATCAGTTCCTTGATGAGATATTCTATTAAATGTATAACTTGAATCAAAGAAATCAGTTGCACTGTCAGGTCCAATATGATATTCTAAAGTCTGATGACTAATATATACTGCATTTATAGAATCAATTGAAGGTATTATTCTTGTTCCACTTAAGAACAATCCGCCTTCAAAATTGATTCCACCTTTTACGTCAAGTACTGGATCTTGAAATCCTGTTACAGGTCTTGGTGGTGTACCGATACCAACTTTTCTGTTGCCAGTGTATTGAATATTCTGACTAGTATTATCACGTCTGAAGAAAAAGCTTTCGTTAAAATGATCACCAATAGTAGTAGCAGTTCTAATGTAGTCTGAATCAGCTATACTTTTAACGTAAGCGTCATTAATTACATCACTTCGAATGTAATCATGCAGTCTGATACCTTGTCTGTAGTAGTCATACGGTCCTTCTACGTTAAGGTGACCACCATCTATTTCCATTATGTATTGTGAGCTCGGTGCTAGTGTTCCTATTCCTACTCTACCGCCTGTGATCGCGAATGTATTGTTATTAGTAAGATTACCAGAAAAGTTATTATTTAGACCGATACCAATTGAGTTAGTACCACTTACATTCATTCCAGAACCGATTGCTAATGATCTAGTCCCTGTAGACGTACTATTAGCTCCGATGACAATGCCTCTTCCTGAAGCTGTATTGTTCTCACCAAATGTTATACCACCGTTTGTTACCGTATTATCACGACCAAATGCTAGAGGATATTCAGTAGTAGATGTAGGATTGCTGTCACCTTGTAGAGTATTATTATAACCGAACGCATAACCTTGTAAGTATGAATAGTTTCCAGCACCGTATGCAAATCCACCATCTCTACCAGTGTTATTGTTTCCATAGACATAACCATTGTCATACGTAGTGTTGTTCCTACCGTACTGCATACCACCAGAGACGGAAGCTGAAGACTGTACTTTCATCACTGTAGCACCAGTTCCGTATATGTGAGCGAAATCACCGTTCGTTATGTTATTGTTATCAGTACCAAAGATATATACTTGATTATTATTATAATTGTTTCTGCCATAAAAGTAGCCACTAGTGTTATCATAGTTATCAGTACCGAAGACTACAGCAGGTCCACTACCAAATTGGCCACCGTTTCTACCGTTATTGTAGTTATTATAACCGACAACAACTGTTCTTCCACCAGTATATTGTGCTGAGTTTCCGTAGTTTTGTCTTCCAATTGCAACAGCGCCATAACTGTTATCATAGTTATCAATACCTACAGCTACAACGCTAGCGTACAGAGAATGATTGTTGATACCTATTGCTACTGATGAATTAGAAACGCCTGTATTACTTTTTCCGATAGCAACAGCACTTAGACCTGCATCATTGCTTATTCCTAACGCGACTGTAGATGCATACCCAGCATTGTTAGATATTCCAATAGAAACCGAACTTGTACTTCCACCAGTACTTCTACCTACCGATACGCCACTATTACCCGATGATGTGTTTCTACCGAATGTTACTCCACTTATTCCAGTTGAGTTTGTAGCACCAAACGATATTCCGCTTGTTGATGAAGTAGAATTCTTTCCGAAAGCGATACCACTTAAGCCAGCACTAGTTCCGTCATTTCCAAAGGCGACTCCACCGTGAGTTGCTGAAACATCAACTCCTACTGCTGTAGATGTACCTGAGGAACTGGCATTCACACCAATCGCGACACCTCTAGTGATATTAGCATAGTTTCCTCTCGTTGTATCTGCACCTATAGCAACACCACCGAACGCGTTGATGGATTTACCTATAGCAACAGTATCAGATCTTGAGCTGTTAGTAATTTCATATCCGATTGAAGTCGCATAGTACTGTCTAATCTGAGATCCGCTCATAACGATCTCGGAACCTATAGCTGTTCCATACGTTGATGGATTATATACATCATATCCGATGGCTACTGACTTGTTATAGTTGAATTGTACTGCTGGACTCAGAGGATTAAGAGTGTTAGAATAAGTAAGTTTACCAGCAGTCGTTTTATAACCTATAGCAGTCGAATAGTTTTTAGCGTCGGCATTAGCACCTATTGCTATAGATGCTTGACCGACATGGAGATCGTCCCATGCCGTAGCACTCATGGACTGACCACCGGCTGCTTTTCCAGCACCATCTTCAACAGCGCCAGCTCTCAGCGATGCTCTTTGTGGAATCCACATAAATCGTGAACCAGTACCCATAGGTGGTATTTCACCGTAAGTTGTAGACTGATCAATTCCATCCCAAGTATCTTGTTTAAAGATGACGTTTCCGTCATTAACCTGAAGTTTAGTGTCACTATCAGAGATTACGTGGCCACCACCGATATTATATTGAATTGAACTTTGATTTCCTCCTATTATTACTCCACCAGATCCTTGATAAAATAATGAAGAAACTTGTCTAGCGTCCGTACCAAAGTTCCACTGAGTGTCAGTATTAAGCTTACTACCAACATAAGCAGAGTCAATTATTGTGAAAACATTTGAGTCAAAGCCCATAAGTCTTCTATCAATAACAAGCTTAGTTGCCATGTCTCTAACTTCTCTAAACATCTTAAATCTGTTTTGAGCTGCTAAAGGATGATTTGGATTTGTTTCCGCTGGACCTATGAATCCTGATTGACCACTATATCCATCTGTTCGAACTGTCGCCGCTACTGTGTTACCCATACCACCAAAACCAGTGGTTGTAGTTCCAGGAACATTTGGATTCGGCGCGATAGTAGCAGCAATGTTACTGTCAAAGATAATATATCCATCAAGATTAACCTTACCACCAGCACCATCTGGAGTTCCTCTACCACCAGCACCTGTTCCTGAAGTTGTAAACTGAGATACTGTTACTGAATCAGAAAGTGTTACTCCACTTCTGAAGTCTGCTAAACCATTAAATCGTGAAGAGTCTTGAAATGTAACTAATCCACTCTTACCTCTGTTCGAATCAGCCGCACCACCTGAAGTAAATATTGTTGGTCCATGAACTGTCAAACTAGAAGTCTGAGTGTTAAACTGCTGAGTAATTTTAAATAGATCACCCGTAAACATACTATCACCAAGCGGCATACCTAAGTCTGCTGCAGCTCTATTTACAGTAATTGTAAGACCATCGGCCGAAGTACTAACTCCAGCAACAGAACTATCTACTATTCTAAATCCACCAGCTCCGTCTGGCTTTTGTCTTTCAACTACATTTAAATGAGGATGTACTTTGAACACCAATGGATTTCCATCGTATCCATTACCTTGATTATGATGCGTTCCTGTGAGTATAAAATTTGTGTTTAGTCTTCTATCTCTAATTTCTAGACCAACATCAATAATATTTCCTGATCCATCTGATTCAAAAACTGTTTTCTTAAATTTTAAAAATCTTGTATTTGCTGGATCAAAGTGCCATGCACCGAAGTTTATTGTATGACCAGTTCCCCCACCATGCTTTGGAATAATTCCACCAATTCCAGCATTTGCTTGTGTGCCTAAGTTGACACTATCTCCTACACCACCAAACCCTTGTGGCTTCTTAAACACATTCATAAATCTTACATCTGGTTGACCACCAAGATCAACAGTAAAATCTGAATCACTAGTACCAGCTGCTGCTATAGCTGCTTGTACTTGAGTTGTATTTAATATAGTTGTATTTGCATTAATATTGTTTGCATCGTCATTAAGGAATATGTCACCAGAGTCTATGTCGAATGTCCAGAATTGTGAACTATCTTGTTGTAGTTCTCCATCAATAAGTTGAGCACCTTCAAAGGTTGTTTGACCTGCTCTAAGATGTCCTGCGACTTCTAGTTTTGTTCTAGGAGTTGCAGTACCAATACCAACTTTAACGTTAGCAACGTTTGGAAAAGTTCCATAGTGAAGTACTGTTCCATCTTCATTTGTTTGCCATTCATCTGAATCTTTTACTCTGTGTCTGATATATCCTGAATCGATTATGGTTGATAGATAAGCTTCATCGATAGCGTTAGTAATTGTAGCATTACTTACAGAAATATTACTTTGAATATATGGTGCATCAATTATATTCTTAATGTAATTATCTGTAGGCCAGTTCGCACCGTTTATTTGTATAGGACTTGTGTTGTCAGCATTTATACTATTAGTTGGATCTTTGATGTTTATGACACCGTTTCCACTTAATGTTTTTATGGAAAGCGCATAAGTTGACTGCTCTGTTGAAGTCGTGTCAGTATTGTCAAGACCAAATTGTACTGTTTTGACACCTGTGCCAGGTTTGAAGTATAGAGCATCTGCATGATTAACAAAAAATTCATCAGTACTCACTCTCGCTTGCACGTAAGCCTGATCTACAATATTTGTTATATCAGCGAGTTTTGCAAAAGTAAGTGTGTTATCTAAATAATTTTCTAGAGTTGTACCGTTTACATTGATAGGAACAGTTGACAGTCCAGTACCAGTTATATTAAAACCAGTATTAGTAAAGTCATAACTCATCGGAACTTGATTGATAAGACCACCGTCAGTAGTTGCAGTAAATCCCATACCCTGTGAATCAACTCTAAAGAATGCGCCTCTTGCAGCAGCAGTTAGATCGCCTCCTATGTTGAAAGGTTCTTCAAGTAATAGAGGTTTTCTGTAGTGAAATCTTGTTAATGTACCTTGTGTTCCACCAGTTCCATTGATAGTAATAGTTTTTCCAACAGCATCTTCATCAAATCCCTCAACGCCATTTACAAAATGAGCAGTTGCATTAGCAGCATCTAGAAAGCTTCGATACGAGTCTTGCAGCAATAAGAATGTAGTATCATCGACTCTTCTTGGAATGAGAAGTTGACCTTCAATTCCAGATACACCGTTTCCTGTTCCACCTTGATCAGCAACCGTTCCAGTTATTCTTACTGCATAAGATGAATCTGTTCCTTCACTAGGAATTCCATGATTCGAAGTGGTAGTAACTAATATTTTGCCTCCGCCACCCAAAGCTGTTATTGACGCGATACCGCCACCGATTCCACCTATTGATTGAGCTTGTACACCTCTACGATTTGGATTCGATGCAATCGATTGTGAAGCATCTTTTAATAAGTTAGCAAGTTTAAGTTCTTTAACACCAAGTCCTACAGTTCCATCATGTCGAGTGAGAGAAGTAGGATCACCAATCAATATTCGTGAACCACTATCAAGATGTATGTCTCCTCTGATATCAAGAGTTGCAGGTGGTCCGTGCTGCGTTTCTCCGTAGAAACCAACACCAAATTTACCTATAGACACGTGTGTATTGTTTAATGAATCCTGACCAAATGAGTCAGCATGTTTCATTATGATTTCTTTATCATACTGAAATCTTCTATCACTGTGACTTAAAGTTGTATTAGGCTGTGTTCTTATAAAATCACCGATAAGAATTTTATTTTCAGCAGCACCTTTTAACAAGTTATTGTTACCAAAAATCATTACCTTCTTAGCTGTAGATGCACTATCATAGAGGTTATCATTACCAATGATAATCATATCACTTGCTCTTAACGAAGCAACATTTAATGAGTCACCAGGATTTTCTGGTACAGTCGATCCTGTAATTAACTTAGGACCACCTCCTCTTTGAATGTCGTTGTTTTGTCCTATGACTGTAGTTCTAAGACCAGCATTGATATTATCTTTACCGATAGCAACAGACTGAAATCCTAATCTTCCGGGTCTTAGATATGTGTTGTATACGTTACCACCTGAAAATGTGCCAACTCTGAAAACACCACCTTTTGGTACATAAGTAATCATACTATTTGTACCTTCAACAGAATCAAAGAAAGCTGAGTCTTGCTCTACACTTGGAATGTTAAGTTGTGGTGGATCTTGATCGTCTTCAGTGAATGGATACGGTGTAATTGAATAACCATTAGCACCAGTTGCTCCTGGTATTAGAACATTACCTGCAATGTGTATACCAGCAGGAGCGTTATCAGCATAGATATTTGTGTAAGGAGTCGTAGTATTAAATCCAAATCTTCTAGGAAATCCAGAAAGACTCGACGTTACATTTAGACCATCATCTACAAACGGAGTTGTTGAAGATGTTACACCAGGCGCATTCTCTTGCAGAACCGGTCCGGCAACTATTAGTGCACCACCAACGTATAAGTTTCCTTGAGCGTCATACTCAGAAGCTGTAAATTTATCAATACTGTCTCCAAGTATCAAGTTACCACCTTGAATACTCATTATGTTTGGAAAACCAGTCTTTTGATCATTGGCATCATTCAATCCAACAACAATACTAAAATCACCTGTAGAATCGACTCTCGCTTTTGTACCTATTGCTACACCACTTGGTCCAGTTATAGTATTATTTGTTCCTAGAGAAAGTGCATTTGCAGCATCAATATAAGCATTGGCACCAAATGAATAAGAACCAGACGCTCTTACTGTAAACCTGTTGCTTTGACCCATAGTGTACATCGCGGTAGCGTTTGATAGTTCATTCTGTCTACCGATAACAGCGGATGCAGCACCATTAGATGTTGCAGATAATGGTCTTATTCCTAGTTTATTTCCTGTACCGATTATGACAGAGTTATCTCCAGCACCTGGTAGATGAATTCCATCAACACCGAGATTTACAGGTGAATTGTTATCAAATCCAATTACAACTGAGTTGTTGCCTCTCATCACATTCTGATGACCTATTAACGTAGTTCTTTGACTTGAAGCTGAATTCGAATCATGAAGATTTTCTGTTCCGATTGCTATAGAATTAATATTAAGTGTACTTCGTGCATCGTTTCCTTGTCCTATTGCAACTGCATAGTTTCCTAGAGCTTTGTTAGCAACACCAACTGCTATTGCTCCGTATCCTTTTGCGATTGGCTCATATCCAGTTCCGAAAGAGAACATTCCCATATTGGTTCCACGAACTGAACTATCTCTTAACAGTCCAGCTCTAAATATAGATTTCTGTGGTATGTACATCATTTTGGACTTATCACTATCATCCGCATAGTTAACTTTGTTAGTAGCTCCGGTAGTAGGATTAGTCCAGTTATATACAGCTCCAGGGAATAATACATACTCAGTTGATGAAGAGTCTATATCGCCTCTTATGGCAAAAGTACCATTAACACTTAGATTATATTTTTCTCTTTGAATTACGTTAGAATGTGTCTGATGAGTGGCAGCTTTTTGATGTTCTGGTCTGGAAACAAAAGCTGTGACTGGTTCTTTACCAATCGTTGGATTTAAATCAACAAAACCAAAACCAAATTGATTCGCAGCAAGTATTGCAGTAGTTTCTCTTCTTAAAAATCTAGCGTTTTGAGTGTCACTGTCTTTATCAAAAATACCACCAGCTGCAAAAGGTGTTCCCTTGTTACGTAAAGATCCGTGAAAGTCTATAGAACCATCAGCAAATACTCTAAATAGATTTGATTCTTCAAGACCTCTTACAACGATGACTTCTTTTGATCCAGCACTCGGAACTGATTGTAACACTGGTGAAAGAAATTCATTTCTATATGCTGTAGATCTAAACTGGCCTGAGTCACCTCCTGATTCACCAAGAAGTTCCAATCCATAAAAAGGTCTGTTATGATCTGCATCCATATCAGGTTCAGCAGATTGTTGATCAGTACTGAGCCGATTTGGATAATTAAATATAAACTGTCCTGTAGGAATCTCATTAGTCCTACCAATTTTCATACCACCGAATCCAGTTACTTTTCCTGAGGTTCTATCAACACTAAATCTAAAGTTTCCAGAGTCAAGTAAAGCATTAAAGCCAACACTTATTCCGTCAAATGAACTATATCTGCTTGCTTGCTGGCCAAATTGCAGATCTTCTAACGTGCCTAATGAGTCATTGTTAAGTGTAAAGGGAATTCTCTTTACTGGCATATCAGTAATTCTGATTTTCTTTGTAGTTACATTATTTGTGTTAACTTGTTCTCCTGTCAATTCAGTATTTGAACCAACATTAACTCCGTCTGTTACATCTATGACACCAGTGTTATGTAACTGAATTTTACTGCTGTAAAGATTAACCTGACTTGAACTCGCAACAAAATTGATAGACGTACCAACAACGTTGTTAGCATCGGCAACTAGAACTCTATTAGGACTTGTTCCTGTAATACCAAATGATTGAGCGTCTATTCTTCTGAATCTTGCAGAGTCAACATCTATATTATCACCGGTTAGTGTACCAACAGTTATGTTAGTTGCTTTTGCAGAATCGATTAATTGTATCTTTCCAATTCGACCAGAATCAAGTTGGAATATTTTTAATCTAGAAGAATCAGCATCAAGTTTTGTTATATGAGCATTTGTAATTACAGCACTATCAGATTTTAATAAACTAATATCAGCTGAATCAACATTTAAATTTGGAACATGAAAGTTTTTATTTACTTCCCATTTATCTTCAGTTGACTTGTATAATATTGTCGCAACATGACCTGATTGATCTAATTTTACAGTTATTCCAGCACCATCAGCTGCAGCTGCATTTATTGAAGAATCTGCGAGAACTAAATTTTTATCGTTCAGAGAAACAGTAGTCGAGTTGATAGTAGTTGTAGTTCCTTCGACTTGAAGATTACCAAGTATCTGCACTAATCCTGTTGCATCTCCGATAGCAGCAGGGTCAATTACTAAATTAGCAGGTCCTTGTATTTGATTTGCAGTAACTATATTAGCAGTTAATTGAGATAATGACATACTATCAGCACTTAGTGCTTTAATATGTGCAGAATCAGCTGTAAGATTTGTTGCAGTAACAGTTGCGATTTTACCAAGTGTTATATCAGCAGAATCAATAATAGCATGCATGATATCAGCTGAATCGATATAAGCCGTAATGATGTCTGCCATTGTAATGTCTGTTGAGTCTACAGTTGTATGTTCATAAACACCAGAATCGACAAACAAAGTTGTAAATCTATTTCCAAGTTTTCCTATATAACGCGCGCCGACAATGTATATTCTCTTACCACCTAGTCCTGATGGTAAGTTTGTACCGATAAAGTTTAAAACACCTGATTGATAATCAAAGAACCACTCGTCGTTGTTTCCAGAACCCGCTGCAAATAGTTGAGTTCCAGTTGATTCAGGATCAGATGCGCCAGAATTATCTACAAAAACTTTAATCTGATAGGTTGAACCAAACTGTGGTGGAATCCAATCTGTAAGTCCTGTTGTCCAAGATCTATTAGTCGATGCTGTTCCAAGCATATTAGTTTCAACGGTGTTTGCTCCACCTGCAGCATCTTGATATACCTTTACAATATCTGTACTTGAAGTTGGTTTTGTACCTGGAATAGCAGCAGCATCTGTCCAAAGGTTGTTACCAGACAATAATAGAGGACTTGGTATTTCTTCGTTAACCGCAGCTTTTAAAGCATTCGTATCGGTCTTTGTTGCACCAAATCCAAGTTTCTTAAATAGAAAGTCTAGTTTTTGATTATCTGAAATTGCCATTTAATTACCTTACGTTATACTAAAAGATGTTATACTTTGACCCGATGTCAAAGCAAATCTTACTAAACAAACATTACCTGTAGAATTAGTCATATTTTCTGTTCCAAGATTCATTGTAAATGCGCCATTTAACGATGAGTTACTTAATATTCTATCTCCTCCAGTTGAAGCTACGCCATTGCTACCGTTACCGCCTGCTCCTAAATTTTGACCGGGTACACCAGATCCATTATATTGAACTGCACAATCTAACCAACCGTTTAAGCTACTTGAATTATCAGTAGTAGCTCCTGGTAGAGCTATAAACGCTCCTAATATTCCTGTTGGACTTATAAGATTTAATGTAAAACTCGATACTGCAGTTCTTCTAAAAGCAAAGGTTGCATATTGAGTTCCAGTATCTCCACTTCTGTTTGGACCAACAGGAAGAAAACCTGTACTGTAGTTAGTCACGTCGTGTTTTAATACTCCTATTCTAATCGCTGCTTCTTTTGTTCCAGCTACCCCAGGATCATTTGCTTCTGTATATACACTATTTGTATAAAAGTTTGTTGATCCACTGTAACTAGGAGTATTTATGGTTGCAGCGCTAAAATCAAATATTCTTATTGCATTATCTGCAAAGGTTGCACCTAATGAATTAGAAACTGAAGTTGAGATCTCATGAACTCCTGATTGTGCTGCAGTATGAACTTGAACTTTAGTACCAGTGAGATTATGATATGCTCCATTACCGTTGCAGTTTATTGCTCTCACTCTCAATTGTTCAACTGTTCGAACACTTGATGTTGTTATGGGAACTGTTAAAGTGCCAATAGCGTAGGCTGAGGACACACCCGTGTCTTGATTAGGTATTCCTCCTGTTAGAAAAGTTGTACTACCATCAACCTGTGCATATGTATAAGTTGTAAATCCTATAGCGTTTGCAGTTGTTGATTCAAAATTCGTTCCACTATTTACTTGTACAGGCTGATTAGTATCTCTATATGCTTTTCCTGTAAAATTACTTATTGTTACACCTGAAAGATTTAAACTTGGAGATCCAGAATTATAATATGGTATTCCACTTATGTATCTGAAACCACCTGCTACGTTTTGTGTTAGAGTTCCACTTGATATTGTAGGAGCAGCTGTAATATTATCTTTTACAAATTCAACAGTGTTCGTTGTTCCAGTAGAACTATGATCGAGTTCAAAGCTATTTAAACCAGGATTTACTGCTGCAGCGCTCTTAAGAGCTCTTGCTTTAAATCCAAAAAATAAGCTTGGATGTATATGACTTAGAGCAAAAGTTGTACTAGATCCAGATGAGTCAAGTAAATTAAAATCTGAATGACCTGTAACGTCTAAACTTGTGTATCTTCCAACTTTACTAGTTCCATCCATTACAATGCTTCCGTCTGCGCTGCCATTTACTACAGCACTTAAGGTTCCGGATCCAGCATCATGTGCAAAAGTTGATATTGCAGTGCTAGCGATATCTCCAGAAGTTGATATTGTCCTATTAACATCAGCACCTACTGATGTATTAGCTGCACCAGCAAAATGTTTAGTAAAACCTGCAGGAAGTTTTGGATCAATTCCCGATGCGCCAGTAAATGCAATAGTTTTTGTTGATAATCCTTGAGGTGTTGCTGGATTATTATCATATACTTTTAACAAAGTACTAGCAGTCGTAGGTATGACTGATGGATCTGCCGTCGTGTGACTATCTAAACTTAATAATACAGTATCTCTTGATTTATAAGAATGAGTATCTGCTCCCCAAGTATGAATAAGCCTTGATCCTACTACACCACCTGATGCTGAATCACCAGCAACAGAGTCAAGAGAAGTTCCATCTCCCCAGTTGACAGAATATTCGACTACAGCAGGACCTAGTTTATTAGATACTTGTGTATTAGTAGTTGTATTTCTTAAGTATAGAGGTTGCCCTTCAATTACGTATAAATCATTACCAGTTAGTGCACTACCTCCAGAAGCTGCTCTGTATAATTCAAAGTTTGCATTTGGATTAGAGGTAAATATTGTTATATAATCTGCATTAGTTTTAGTAAATTCACTTCCAGTTCCAACTCCAGCAGTATGAAAAGCTCTAACAGTAACACTTGCTGGACTTACCATCGGATTGTTGTAAACGTGTGTAGGACTTGTACTTGATACGGCGGAATCAATAAAGCCATCACCCCAGTTTATATCAAACCTATTAGGTGTTCCGTCGGGTGTGAATGCTAAGGTTGTTGTAAAACCCGCGCCGCCGGCAGTTGGTGACGCAACAAAATTTAAACCTCTAACAAAAGCATTATTTCTAACATTATTAATTGCTTCATTTAAACCATCTAACACATCTGAAACACGATCAGTGTTTGTAAATCCTGTAAATGCTCCGTCTGTCCAACTACTATCAACTGGATAATTTGCTGTCACGTTATCTACATAATGCTTATGAACTATTGAGTACTCGCTGTCAGGTGCATAGTTCGGTGGAACAACTATCTTACCGTCGTTTGACATTTCCATTCTAAGTGTTCCTCCAGTAAAGAATCTTAGTTGGTCATTGTCAGCATTAGGAGTTGTTTCTGCGCTAATAAAAGTATCTTGGTCAATATCTTTTACACCACCGAGAGATCCCCAGGCATTTCCATCGTATCCTTCAAACACCGTACTCACTGTATTAAATCTTATTGATCCTATTGGAAATGGTGTTGGTCTTGCAGAATCATTACCTTTCGGCAGTACAAAGTTTGACATTACTCTTAACTGATTAACTTCAGCAGAGTCTAAGTTTATGAAGTTAGCACCTCTTGTACTATCGAGAAGTAAGAATTTATTTCCTTCAGATACACCGAAACTATCTACATCTAACAGCTTTGTATAAAAACGACCACCGATAGATTGTACGCTGTCAGCTATAAAGTCTGAATCAAGTCCGCCTGCAGGTACTCCTGCACCAATCCAAAGTTTTAATCCTGAGTCTGTATAAGAGTATGCGAGTTCACCTATTCTAAGCTTATCAGGTCTTACCTCGTTACCAGATCTTTTTATTTGAATCAATGATGTCATGATACTATTGCTATTTTGTTAAGAGGATTAGGTGCCAATGAATCAATTGCAAAACCTTCTCCTCCATCTATTAATTGTCTAGTTAAATTAAGTTGTGCTACCCACTGTTGCCTATCACTATCAAATACTAAAACATAACCATTTCTAAATTTACCACCAGCAGAAACAACGTCGTTAAGTTGACCGACTGTAGTCTCAACGTTAAAAGCTTTTACAGCTCTTATAGGAACACCAACAGTAATCTTTTTGATTATGGTTTTCCCTGAGACTAACTTAATTTCCGCCATAAATCACCTACTTTGTAACAGAAGGAGAAACAGTAAGCTTTCCTTCTAAAATTCTTTCGACAGTAATATTTCCAGCACTATCTGTTGCTGATATTTCTACGTCATAGACATATCTTCCAGCTTTCATGGAATTTGTTACTGTATTTGTAAGACTCAAGAATACACAGTTTTCTTCATTTGTTGGAGACAGCGTTGTAGTTCCAAAACTAAATGTATTGGAATCTGTTGAATTAAAACCTTTTTTGATTTTGCCAGTTGCTGAGAATAATGGAACAATACTATTAGTTGCTTGAACATATCTGTTCAATATTTTAGCAGTACCATCTGGATTAAACAGTTCAAGTTTAATCTCTATATCACTACCCTGATCTATAACTAAGTCTTCGTACTGTGCCATAAGACCTCCTTAAAGTGCTAATATTGCAGACTTAAAGGAACCATAGCTATCAGAAGACGTAAGTACTTGTTGTAGTTTAGCCTTGTTGACTATACCAACTGAATCGAAATTATAAAGTTCTGTGAAATTATCATTTATTTTATCTCCTGCAGTACGGAGATCATCACCTGTGTTGTCATTGGCGGTCGTGCCAATGCCTATAATTTGCTTAGCCATCTCTTACTCCTGTGTCTGAGTCTTCTCGAGAGGTTTCTAAACCTCAAGATTTAACTATATTTATACATTTCAGGTGTACAGATCTTTAAACATTTGACTTTCATGAGGTTTATTAAGAGAATATGTAAAGTGTACTATTTTAATTCTTTCATTGAATTCATCATGCATTATTAATGGTTCATGAAAATATTTCATATATAAATCATTAAGCTCTCTATTAATTTTAGGATCTTGGCACCATCGAGTACACCATTTATCACTAAATGTAATCAATTCAAGTTTTTCTTTTACAGATTCTTCTACAAAATTTTGTTCACCGTTTACTGGACCAACAGTTATTCCTTTTTCAATGTAATATGACTGCCAGTGGTCTATGTCTTTCATAAACTTATCAAATATATACTTACAATCTTTTGGATAGTATTTAAAAAATCCACCGTTAGTCAGTTGTACATTTGTATCACCCCACCATTGTCTCATTGAAAGAAACTGTCCTCTTTCAATAGGATAATCGAAAACTTTTTTGTAATCATTTAATAATACTAAATCAATATCAATTACGCATATAGGTTCATCTATATCTAAATTCATAAAAAACATTTTGTTCCATTGTAAAGCTACTCTATCGTCAAACGGTTCATTTACAATTGTGAGATCATAATCTTTTAATTTTTCTTTTATATAGGTTTCGTATTCTGGACCATACTTATCACCTATTCTAAGTGCATATATCTTCATTCAAAAACTCTCCCTTGATATTCTACATCAGGCCATATAAATTCAAACTTTTTATTGATAGCATGTATAATTTTGTGTTCAGGATTTATTCCGTTATCAGGAAGCCTACCATGCCACTCATCGGAAAGACTATCATACTTAAATTCTTTTGATTGTACTAAATAGCTGAACATCGTTTCATTATCAAAAGCAAATCTTTTCTGAAGAGCTTCAGGAAACATAGTATCTTCATCTTCTTGTAATATCTTTAGTTTCTTTACCATACTAGGAAACTCACCTGGCCAGTTAACTTCGTTAATAATATCTTTTCCCGCAATCATTGTTCCAGTATTAATTACATTATTTTCTGGATCATAACCTTCTTGTAAAAGTAAGGCATAAGTATTCCAATATTTAGTTGCGGGATTTCTATCGCATGTATTATACTTAGTAAGATCCCAATGCTTTCCCCATTCAGCGAGCTCATTATTATTTTTAGACCAAAAATATGAAAGGTCATGTACTTCAAATATATTTTCTTTTGTAACTGGAATAATATCCATGTCACAGTAAAATACCTCGTCATAGTCTTGGGCCAAAACCCACATCAAATGATGCTTATAATAATTAAGTATATGATACATAGGTAACTTGTTATGTATGTCTTTTACAGACGTGTAATAATCAAGCCACTGTTTATCTGTAATAAAAAGTTTATAGTCTGCGTCACAAAGATCCGCGTAAGCTTTTTGGGTCCACATTAAGTGATTTTTAAATGCTTCAAGTTTATCTTTTGTTTCTGCAGCTCTAGGTTCTCTATGTTTATTTGTTCTTGCATCTTTTGAATATCCGGTCTCATCTAGATTTTCTTCTGGAATATCAATATAGATCGAAAAAATTATTCTTTTCATTTTATACCTATCACAAAATATTGATTATATTTTTTATTATCGTGTTCGAATCTCATGACATCTTCTTTTATTATAGTTGATAATTTACATTGATCATTCAATTCTTGCAAACTTGTAATGTGATTAATATGACCAGGCTTTTTAAGATTATTTCCACTCATAACACACAATTTTCCTTTGGGTATAATATCACCCATAGGATATGTATGTTCACAACTTGTATTGATCCAAACATCCGCATCTTTTATATGTTCAGGATTAAAAATAAAATCAACTCTTTTATGAATTATGTCAGGCTTTCCAATTACTTCATTTGCAGCTGTAATTATATATGTCATTATTGGACACTTGTCGTAAGTACGAATCCACGATGCACCCTTTTCATTTGCAAGAGGAACAGAATACATACCAAATCCAGAATTAAATATGTTAACTGATTTGTTTATAAGATCTATTTTACTGGCCCACCATCTTTGTATCTTAAACTCAACTATTCCCATCTGCTCAACAACTTGATCTAACATATATGGATAATGATGACGAGTCATATCTAAAGCTTCTTGATATCTTAATACATCAGTGTTTTCTATTAAATACATGTTTTGTCTTTTCTTCTTCAGTTAATCCTTCAAAAATATGAATAACACCTGGCATAATATCTCCGCCATGTCTATGAGAAGTTACAGCGCCTTCTTCAAAATGATTGAAATGTGATGATGTATAAGGACCAAAATGATGAAACATAAACGTGTCGATTCCTCTATACGTAAAAAATACTTTGTCAGCATTATCTTTTAAAAAATTATATATGATTCTATTTTGTCCGGGTTTCCATAACATTACAGAACTGTTATATAGAGGACAGTGTGAAATATTATATAATCTTCTCCACTCTTCTGGTTTTGATTCATCCCAATAGTTCCAAACAATATAAGGCTTGTCATTTGATAGTTCTGAAAAGTAATCAATATCTTGTTTTATAATTACATCTAAATCTAAATAAAGAATAGTATCGTCTTTATCAAACTTTTCGTCTAGTTTAAACAGTTGTATTTTATTTGAATGAGGGAGACCACCTTGATCCCAATGATCATAGTCATCTTTTTGATATTGATATCTATCAAACTCATCGCTAAATTCAGTAAAGCACTCAAAAGTAAAAGGAATGTTAATTTTTTCCTTTACATTATCGTGGAGCTGTGTTATAGTATCATCATTGTATTTGCCCCATTTGGCGCATATCACTCGAAACATCCAATCACCATGTGCTTTTTATCCATCGTATCTTTAAATATAATCTTGATATCAGGTAAAGTTTCTATAAAATCATCTAAGGTTTCAGTTATATTTATGTTACCGTTTCCAGGAGTATCTGGTCCGTTGTATTTAAGTCCAGATCCTAAAAATGCGAATATACATCCAGGAGGATACATTTCAGGTTTTACACTTTGTTTCATAGGAAAGTGTTTTTCACAATTAAAATTAACATATAAGTCAATGTCTTCTTTTATAATCCAAGGGTAATCTAAACAAGGATCTAGAGTTCTTCCTTTTATAGTTATATCATTTTTTATATAATTAGTCAGTCTCCAGTTAATCTTTCGTATTTCTGCATCTGTTTCATATAGCCAGATTTCTTTTACTCCTAATTTAAGCCAATAAGGTCCGTCATAAAAAGCATATCCTCCAGAAATAACATTTACCTTTTTAAAATTAACTCCCAAGTCAACCCACAATTTTTCTAGATCCATAAGTTTTTCATAACACCACTCTTTGTAAATATTACAATCATAAATCCAATCATTTCCAGTTCTAATATTATCATATACTTCTTTTTTTCTATGAGCATACACATCATTAAGTTGATGTTTTAAAACATCTTCAGCAGTTCTAAACATTTTCATACTAAACATTTATTATTCCATTCTTAGATACAAAACTTTTTTCAAAAGGTGTAAACCAATTTTTTTGATTATCATCATAGACCCATGGACCGAATCTATGAAAAAGCCAATTGTCAATCATACCATAATTATAAAATACAACCGGATGTGTTTTCCATAAATGATACCAAACGTGTTGATTTTGTCCGGGTTTCCATAACATTACAGAACTGTTATATAGAGGATGTGCTCTTGTAGTGTATAAACTTTGCCAAGTATTATTTTCATAAGAGTCCCAGTCAAATGCTATCATAGGTTTTTCTAAATGTAATTCAAAAAAACAAGATAGGTCACCAGTTATTTTTACATCTAGATCTATATAAAGTAACTTATCTTCAGAATCGAATTCTTCAATGTCAAATCTAAATAGTAATGATTTTTGAAAGTGAGCTAACCCACCGAGATCTTCCCTTAAAACCCCGTCACATTCTCCTTCTGACTGTTCCACATCTCCATTTCCTCGATAACTTATATTTTGTTGATGTTTAAGTTTATCAAATTCTCTTCCAGCATAACAATAATTAAACGTTCTAAACTCATAAGGAACAGAACAATTTTTTTCCACCTGTTCTCTTAATCTATTGACGTCATCGTTATTATATTTACTACCCCATTTTAAGTAAATAATTTTATTTGCCATCTAGAGCTTCTCCAACAGCAGCCATAACAGTGAATATATTTTTTGCTTTATTGATTTTATTTTTGACTTCTTTACTACTAGATTTTACATAATCTTTTTGAAGCATACTTACTTTAAAAGGAAATAAATTCTTTTGATTGTCGTTATTCAATTCCAACCACTTAATAACTTTTTCTGACAGATCT
>MDTB01038376.1_pt1 | contig 20010 bp, 17 predicted proteins | sample 811161 | NCBI WGS metagenome assembly MDTB01 (sample SAMN05326650, study PRJNA326480) | marine metagenome | isolation source: seawater | place: Mediterranean Sea | collected 2009 | reverse complement strand
TCCATTAAGGAGCAGAATTGAATCCTCTCTTGTATACTTATTCATGAGACATTCATTACCCAATGGTAAAGAATGATTTTCTTTCAAGCCTAATTATTTAACCGCGCTCGTGTAGTTCATTCAGAAATCTAATCCGATTTGGGTGTCTTAGTTTACGTAAAGCCTGAGCCTCTAACTGCCTGACACGTTCACGAGTAACTCCCATAATAGAAGCTATTTCTTCTAAAGTTAAACAGCGTCCGGGTTCGTTTTTCGAAATCCATTTACAAGCACTTCTTAGTCTTCTCTCCACAGAACCAGCAAAGATCGGAATTTTTTTGAACCTATGTTTTGATAACGGTGACACTTATTAATATAACACATAATAACAAAAGCTTCAAAACCTGACTCAATTAAACAAAGTCTCTAAGTTGCAACGGATGACCAGTAGATAGATCTCTCAAAGCTTTTTTGCCAAGCACTGAGTCCCACATACTCGGGCACATTCCATCTCCCGGTCTAGCTATTCTTAAATTCTCGGCACTCAATACATCTCCCTCATGAATCATTGCGCTTACCAAAATTGAACGCTTATAAAATCGGGATTCAGCAGAAATTTCTTTTTTCTGTTCTGGATCACCAATTGCTCCTTTAGTCAAACGGACTGCATCAACCATTTCAGAAAACTCATGGGGTAACATTGAAAAAGCACCATCAATCGAGTCTTCATTTCGATCTAAGGTAAAATGTTTTTCAATAACAGAGGCCCCAAGTGCAGTGGCGGCAACGGCAACTAAATGGCCCCGAGAATGATCTGAAATTCCATACTCAGTACCAAAACGTTGTCGAATCAAGGGCATTTCACGAAGAAAAAACTCCCTAATCTTAGCTGGATACTCACTCACACAATGTAATAGAGTAATACTTGGACAACCTCCATTTTTTAAGCACTGCAGAGCTTTACTGATTATCATGTCTGAAGAAACCCCAATACTTGCTATCACCGGTTTTTGGGTTTTTGCAACTTTTAGTAGCAATGGAAAATGATTTAGCTCAAAAGAGGCAATCTTGTACAATGGAGGGTCTATTTCTTTTTCGATAAAATCAACTGCAGTTTCATCAAAAGGAGAACTAAATAATGGGATACCCACAAAGCGTGCATGTTTTGCCAAAGGTCCGTGCCATTCCCAGGGTGTCATTGCTTTTTCATAAAGGTCATGTAAACGGTAGCCTTTCCAGAGACCACTTTGGATCAAGAATCTTGAATCCTCTCCCTTGACAGTTATGGTTTCAGGCTTGAATGTTTGAAGCTTTACCATATCCGCTCCCGCTTTGGCACATTCGTCGATAAGAGTCTTAGCTTTTTCTAATGAACCACCATGATTCCCTGATATCTCTGCCACAACTAAGGGCTTGTTAGATATTTCCAGTCCCCTCACTTAAGAATTTTTTGGTAAGACCTATTTCAAGGTAGATAATCTACGAGCAGTTCTTTAAGTTGATCCTCACTTAGAGTTTCACAATTAACATTGCTCGCAAAACGAAAATTCTCTGGGCAACTGACCCCGCCTAAAATACCAATTCTATTTCCCCAAAAAGCTTGGATGGGTTGGATAACAAAATGATTATCAAATTCGAGGACATTGCGTGCCTCATCCTCTGGTATAAGAATTTCGTGCATTTTCTCACCCGGTCTCATACCAATGACATTCCACTTTGATTCGGGTGCGATTACATTAGCAATATCTGAAACCGAACAGGCAGGAATCTTAGGAACAAAAAGCTCGCCACCGACCATATTTTCAAGGCTTTCCAGAACAAAATCCACTCCTTTTTGCAGAGTAATTAAAAACCTCGTCATTTCTGGGTTCGTAATAGTTAAGGTGCCTTCACCTCTTTGTTTAGCAAAAAGAGGCACTACACTACCCCGGCTCCCCACCACATTTCCATACCTGACAACTGAATATGTGGTTCCCGCATCTCCTGCATAACTATTAGCAGCAATAAACACTTTATCTGAGCACAGTTTTGTAGCTCCGTAAAGGTTAACCGGATTAACGGCTTTGTCTGTGCTTAGGGCAACAACTTTTTGTACGCCCGCCCGCAGGGCAGCCTCGACAATATTAGTGGCTCCATCTACATTTGTTTTGATGAACTCATGAGGATTATACTCGGCAGCGGGGACTTGCTTCAGTGCGGCTGCATGGATTACAAAATCCACATCGCGCATGGCTAAGTATAATCTTTCACGGTCTCTCACATCACCGAGAAAAAATCTAAGCGCAGAGTTTTGAAAGTCTTTATGCTCTTTCATTTCATACTGTTTAAGCTCATCACGAGAGTAAACAATGACTCTTTTAGGCGAGTATCGTTCAAGGACGGAACGTACAAATTTTTGGCCGAAAGAACCTGTCCCGCCTGTAATTAATATCGATTTATCGTTAAGCATCAGTAATGGTTGATAGATTAAGGAATTAGATTACATTAGTCGAATCTAAAGACTTTACAATTAATGGATTCCGACAGCACAAAACTAACCTTACTTTTACCTACTAGATGACATCTGCACCTGTTTGGTTATCCGAAACAAAAGTTTTGAATGCAAAAACAGTTATTATTGTAGGGCACATAGACCAACGATCGACTAACGAATGCTTAAGAAAATATCCTCTTGGCTTTTTTCTTGTCTCGCATGCCAACACCCAACCTTTAGCAGGTCCAAACTTTTTTCAAATAAGCCCTCATGCGGATAAAAAGAAGTTTATTGCAAGCATTGCGAATTTTCTACTTTTAGATACTCAAAACCCACCAGAAGTAAAAATTGCACCCTCTGTTCAAGATTATGAGACACCACTTTATGAAGAATTGATCCAAATAATTCTTACTGAAATTGATTCACTGCTAAGGGCGAGGAAAACTCGTAAAGAAACTGGCTACACCCGACAGTTTCAAATTTTCTCCAATCTTGACGGATATTTACTAGCTAGAATTCCAGAGGATTGGAAAGACTTGGGCAAGCAGAAACTAGCCATAGTTGTGGGTGCAGGTCCATCACTTGATATTACGCTTGAGCATGTTACAAATGGACTACCCAGCCCCATTATAGTAGCAACTGACAGTAGTTTAAAAGCTTTAGCGAAAGAAAACATTAGCCCGCATTTTGTCATAAGTATTGATCCAGACAAAAGCGTCGACGCGTGTAGCCAAGCAGGGATAACCCCCGGAATTGCAATTCTGTCATCTCAATCACATCCGAGTTGGTCGGATACTTGGCCAAAAAAGTGCTATATTTCGGGAAGGGTGATTACAGAAGACTGGCTTGCAGAAAAAGGAGTTGGAAAAACTTCACTTCTTGCGATTAATAACGCTGGACTGACTGCCTTAGCGGTGGCTGATTTCTTCAATCCAGCCGCAATTCTTCTTCTTGGGATGGACTTAGCAGGCGGCGGAGATGGAAGTATTCGATATGCTCAGAATACCGGTCGATCCAATATTGAAATAAATGCCTCTATATTCCATGATATTCCCGGTAATTTTGATCAAACCGTTCCCACTCCATTCTTTTCTGATTGGAAAGAAACTTCAGATGCATGTTCTAATTTTAGTACAAAGCGATCAATTATAAATCTCAATGACCGGGGGGCTGCTCTAGAAGGAGCAAGTTTAATTCATCCAGATGATTTTGAAGAAATAAAAAAACTACTTTCCGAAAATATTTCACCTTTTGATTTAATGGAAATGAAGCATTTAGATAAAAGGCGTGGCATTCATGGTTTTGGTCTGGTGCAGGTTCTTACTTTGCTTGCTACAAAATGTGATCAAATATGGAATATGCTTGAGCATGGAAAGAAAGCCTCAGACTCAGCCGAGTTTTTCCGAAACATATTATCTGACAAAGATACAGCTTCACTTCTGGGGGACTTTGCTTTTTCAATCATGCCAAGATTGACTTACCCAGAAGAGATAACTCTGCTCGATTCAGAAATAGATCAACTAAAAAATTTGGTTTGGAAAATGGAAGATGGAATTTTGAACTGTAATCCATCTGATGAATTTATATCTCGATTCTTAACTGAAAAATTTTCCTAGTTTTCAGAGTTCATTCTGCATTTCCTCGAAGGATGATCGGGCAAGGGCAAGGGCCTTATCCAAAGATACTTGATCATGAGCGTTGCTGATAAACCAATTATGATGGGGGTGAAAAAAAAGCCCGTATTTAGAAGCAATCTGACAAAAATTTTGTATCCTGTATAAATTATCATCTCCATCAAACCATGGATATGGCATAGAGGTTGGTCCTGTCATTCGTAATTTAAAATTAAACTCTAAAGCTAAATTCTCTAGCCCAGAACAAAAATACTTCCCTTTATCAAGAACAAGACTAGCGACCGAATCCTTCTCGCAAATCTCGAGTGAAGTCAAAGCTGCCCTCATGGCCACTGCATCACTCCAACAACTTCCGGTTAAAAAAACTTCAGATGCCGCATTTTTAAGTTCGGGAATTCCCACACAAGCAGAAATTGCATAGCCGTTACCTAAGGCTTTGGAATAAACTGTCATATCAGGAGAAAAACCAAAATACTTATGAGAACCTTTCTCGTGAAGCCTCCATCCTGCCCGTACATCATCAAGGACTAATATCGTGCCGTTTTTGTGACATAGATTCCTCACGCCTGCCCAAAAGCCCTCTTCGGGCATTACCGAAGGGGCGAAAGCAGCATGATGGTAAGGCGTCAGAATGACCGCCGCAATTTGATCCTTTCTTGCCTTAAATATGCCTTCCAGTTGTTCAAGATCGTTCCATTCAAATTCTAATATATCTGCTCGATCCGATTCAATTCTCCCCCCCATACCAGGGTCACACCATGCATCAACGCCATGGTAAGCCCCTCTAGCCTTAACAACAAAAGTTCTCTTCGTATGTTCTCTTGCAACTCGAATCGACCAGGTTGTAAGATCAGAACCATTCTTCGCAAAAACTGACCAGGACGCAAAATCGACTAGTTGAGTCAGTTTCTCAGCCAACTCAATGGATACTTCATGAGGATGATTAAAAACGGTTCCTACAGACCTTTGCTTTTCAATAGCACTTTCAATGATAGGATTTTGATATCCATGAATAACAGCCCCATAGGCACACATAAAATCCATCCACTCATTTTGGTCGACATCATGGAAGTAAACCCCTTTTCCTGAAGAGCAAAAATGGGCGAAATGACGAGGCAAAGAGCTCGCTGGAGAAAGATGGCCGTAAGTACCGCCTGGAATGACAGAGGCTGCTCTTTTAAACAATTGATCTGAATTAGAACGAGATCTCATGAACCTAGAATTGGCAGGTCATGACCAGTTATTCGAGCACAATATCCGATCTTGTCCATCAGGGGAAGGTATCCATCAATGGTGTAGTCCCCAAGAGCAGAGCAAACTTGAGGGTTTAGTTGACCCAAACATGATTTAATTCCCACATCCACACTTTTAAATGATATTCTAACTTTCGCTTTCTTTTGCAGAGCAGTAATGGTCACGGTCCATACTGATCCTTCTTTTTTGTATAAGCTGGCTAGCGGTAAAGGATCACCATCTAGATAAAATTCCACAATTCCTTTATCGCTGCCTATAATAGATCGACATTTCTTGTCTTCATTCAAGTGAACTGCGGTTGCCTCTAAACCAACTGCCAAAAGAAGCCTTAAGTATGCTTTACTTCTGACATTTGCTTTCAAAGAAGATCCAATTTTCCGGAGAAGATTAATTTTTTTTAATGCCTGAAAAGGATGACTCATCAAAAAACCTATCTCAGGCAGAGAAAATCCTACACGATGAAGCTTCAAAAGATTTTCATTGGTAAAGACTAATTCTTTTCGATTTCCAAAAGAAACCATATGCTCGTTCAAAATCTGAGGTTTAATCGATAGCCGATTGTAAGGATCGATTTCAAGTACATTTCCTCCCATATAAATAGAACGAGAGACAGCCCATGCTTTAATTTGTTCGGAATGCATCAGGAAGGGAGTACGAATTTTTTAATCCTATCTGATATTAAACCGGGATTCTTTAAAAGTCTTGGAGGTAAAGGAGAATATGTATTACCAAGTTGGCTTCCTAAATTGAAAGCATTTTTAAAAAGCACAGGCTCTCCAATATGGCTCCTCCAATAATTTAAATTATTTTGCTCCTGCGGCATAATACCTCCAGAAATATCAAAATACATAGGCTTACCAGAAGAAATCACTTCCGATGTCAAACCAGCCCCTGGTCGGCCAAAAACCCATTCGATAAGATAAAGAAGAATGTGCATTTCCTCTGCATCAATAGTCAAAAGAGGACATACTGGAAATTTGAGGCTTTTTTGCATTATTTTTAATCGATTATATAAGCTATAAGACTTTCCACAAAGAGCAATGATCTGAATACCAGAATTTGCATTTGCAAGACCACGCAATGCTTTAATGTGCGAATTTACCCCATTTGCACCAGTTGCAAGAAGACCTGTTGGGAAATTGGGATTAATTTTATATTTATCACACACCAAACGCATCTTTTTCAAATCTATTTCTTCATAGAATGGCATTCGAAGAAGCGGTCCCCAAACTTCGCATTGATCAATTGGCATACCTCTTTGAATGGCAGCCCCAATCGTTTCCTTGGTAGGTCCACAAAATAAATCGGCAGCAGGGTTGACCCAATGCTTACTGAACCCAATACCATCAGCAAGCTCTCCGCAATAGATGAGAAATTTAGGAGGTTTTTTATGATTAATACTTTTACTTAAATCTAGAAAGCCATGATTCAAATGAGCATGCACACTGACAACAAGATTTGGTGAAAAACCTCTTACTTTTCTCAAAAATTCATAACTCGCAGCAATCTTCTGGGCATCACGATGTAAGGAGGCAATCTCTAAAAACTTAAAGTAGATTACATGAAGTTTAGGATAAAACCTTTGAATCCAATTATATAAATGGGTTCCCATAAGATAAATATTTGAACCATTTTCCAATGGCCTAATTATCACACTCTCGATATCTAAAGTTCTACAAAACTCTTGAAGTGCTTGTGCACGCATTTCATGCCCGCCACCCGTTTTAGAGCTTAAAATAATTAATCTCATTGTAGAGCGGTAAAAAAGAATTTTTTACGGACTGTAAAATTACTATTTAAACCGAAGAATTAAGATAAATTTATTCCAAATCGTGAATAAAAAGACCACTCCTAAGTTTCGGTTCGAACCAAGTAGATTTAGGTGGCATAATTTCCCCTGCATCTGCAACTGCAAGTAATTCATCCATCGAAACCGGGTATAAGGCAAAAGCAACAGTCATTTCCCCAGAATTAACTCTTTTTTCAAGTTCTTTTAGACCACGAATGCCTCCAACAAAATCAATTCTTTCATCTTTTCTTTGATCTTTAATACCAAGAATCGGATCGAAAATTTTGCTAGACAGAAAAGTAACATCAAGATCTAAAATCGGATCATTGTTATCAATCTTGTCTATTGGTCGAAAGGAATACCATTTCTCATTAATAAATACTGAGAAATCTCCCTTAATCGATGGTTTGATAGGATCAATAGATTCATTAACCAGAACACAAATCTTCTTCAGTTTTGTGATAAATTCATCTTCTGTTAGGCCATTAAGATCCTTAATTACTCGATTGTAATCAAAAATTTCTAGCTCTTGATCAGAGAACAAAACTGCAAGGAATAAATTGTACTCTTCTGCACCCGTATGACTGGGGTTCGATTCTTTCCGTTGTTGACCAATGCGGGCGGCTGCAGCAGTACGGTGATGACCATCCGCTACATACAAAACTGGAACTTCTTCAAACAGACTCTCGAAATTTGCGATCATCGGTTCATCTTTAACAACCCAAAGTTCGTGGCGAACCTGATCATCAGCGACAAAATCATACTCACTTGGTTCTGATACAATTTGGCAAATTAAGTTGTTTATTTGAAGACTTTCTCTGTAGGAGAAGAAGACCGGTTCCGAATTAGCATTTAACGCGGCTACATGCTTAACACGATCTTCCTCTTTTGCAGTCCTTGTTAGCTCATGTTTTTTGATTTTACCCTCATAGTATTCTTCAAAATGGCAACATCCAACCACTCCAGTCTGAGTTCTATTATTCATCGTTAAACGGTAAATATAAAAATGCGGTTTAGAATCCTGAAATAAAATTCCTTTTTCTATAAATTCGGCAAAGACATCGGCTCCTTGCTTATACACTTTATCTGCATAGGGATTAACATCTTCATTCAATCCTATTTCAGGTTTTATCACATGTAGAAAAGAATCAGGGTTCCCACTCACTTCCTCCCTTGCCTCGGAGGAATTTAAAACATCATACGGACGGGAAGCAACTGCCCCGGCTTTGTTTGGAATTGGACGGTAAGCACGAAAAGGCTTAAATACAGCCATTGTAATTAGATAGGTTGAGGGATTTAGAAAACTATTTTGGGGCAAGCTTCTCAGCTTTGAGAGCCTCGGCAGCAGCTTTTTTAGCACGTACTTGAGCAATCAGCTTTTTCGCTGAGCCTGCAGCAAGTGTACTTTTAAGGTTAACCTTTTGAGGAGTTACAGAAACGGCAGCTGCTTGGTTGGAGGATTGCATTTCCTCCAAAATTTCTCTTCTTAAAATAGAAATGGAGCGGGGAGCAGATATCCCAATTTTTACTGAATCACCTTCAATTTTAGTAATGGAGATTTCAATTTCATCTCCAATTGCAATGCCTTGATCAACTTTTCTTGAAAGAATTAACATGGTCTCTACTCTTAAGGTCAGAGACCTTCGCCACCTACATCGAGTAGATGGCGAGCTGAAAACTCCTCGTGGTTGTTGATGATACACTGTTTTCCAACAAGTGACCTGCGATTTACAATAATAGGACCAACTAAATTTAGGGAAATTTTGCCCACTTGATCAGGAGGTAGTGTGACAATATTTAAAATCATTGTGTCTTCAGGACCAGTAATGCCGAGTACCTGAACATCCGCATCTGAAACTTCAACTGAATAGTTTGGAATTATTCCTCCTGGCTCCAAAACAATAAAGGCTAAGCCGTCTTTCTTTTCTTCCCTCAACCACATAAATGGAAGCTCTTCTTCATCATAAACTAGATCTAGAAACCTTACATCAGCAAAGCCAAATAGCCCCTGAGGAAGAGATACTCGATTCCGTACCTCTGCACCAACAATATCAGGATTGTTAGAATCTTCGTCAATTGTGAGCTTCATAACATTAACTCATTTCAGGATTAAAGATAATTTAACAGCGAATTGTTAAGCAATTGAGCACCAACTTGCATGGCGGCTTGATAAGCAGTAGATACTCTTGTCAGACGCATAATTGCTTCAGACATATCAATCTCTAGATCCTTGGATATTTGTTTATCAAGGGTCATTGCGTAGTCTTCGTCGTGAGTTCGAACGGTTTCCATCCTAACCATAGTAGCTGAAAGTTCTCCCATTTTGTCTATGATCAGATCTTCCAAGGCAATAAGTTCTTTTTCTGTTTCTGGAACTGTGCTTGGACCAGTGCTATTCGCTGACTCAAACAATCCGTCCCTCAACTCCACAAGTGAATTCACCACATTACCTAGGGCTGCAGTATTTCCTTTGGAAGCATTGAGCATGTATGAAACATCTGTATCTTTTCCAATCCGGGTAAATGCGTTTTTATCTCCTCCCTGATAAGATACACTGAGAAGCTTTCCATCTTCATCCCTGTGGTCGAGAAATGTTTTAGAACCAGTTGCAAATGAAAATGTGTCTCCCAACCGAGGTGAACTCAAAGCATTGTGCTTAGTTCCCAGTCCATCATCAACCAATTCAAATCCTGAGATCCTGAAGGGTCCAGGGTCAGCAGGATTCTCTTCCCAAATAATGTTAGCCGACAACTGGGATCCATCCTGTAAGGTTATCGTTGCCTTCTCGAAATCTGGTGGAACTACGCCATCACTCGAAGAACCAAAGAAATATCTTCCAGGATCAAGCAATTTTAATCCGACCACATCTCCATCTGCATCTACAATTGCTTCAGCACTTGCATCCTGCCCGGAAGAACCTGCGGGATAAATGGAAACTTTAGGAGAATCTTCGTGAGTTGTTTTAAATTTAAATACATAATCAAGCGACTCTCCGAGAGGAAGCCAAATATCATTTGCCACCTCCTGCCCTTGGTCGTTGGTTATAAATTCGTCATCAGGTTTGACGGTAACTTGCGAGTTGAAAGCATCCTGCAAAGATATTTTATTGTTAAAATTATCAAGCTGACACTGAAAATAATTTCCTTTGTAAAGAATTATTTGACCTTGATCGTAAATCGAAGAGGAAGACCATTCTGCCCCCTGATTAGTGGAATATGCAGGAAGACTTGCGAACAAGGTGGCGTCCGTCAATCCCACTTGATTATCAAAATCATCTAACGCTACATGATATTGAGCAAGAGGATTGCCTGCTGGGTCAAAACCACGGCTAAATATATAATCTCCTTTCTTCCCTGAAATGGAATCTCCTTCCTGAAAGATAAGCTCTTTGCCTTCGTTTGGTAAATTCTTGCCTAAATAAAAAACTCCCCCACCCTCTCTGTTAGTGTCTTGTAAATTGTCAAGTGCTGTAACATCAAAAGACAATGGATCGGTCGAAAGATAATAATTTCCTTCATAAGAAAAAACGCTGCCTTGGGCAGGTTGAAAACCAGCGGTGTAGCGATCGACTTGCCCCTTCAGATATGTGGCATCGATGACGTCGCCACCTTTTTGGGCTGCAGATAGTGCATATTCCAAAGTTTTGGGGTCAAATGTAGTAGTCGCATTAGAAACAGACCCATCTACTGCATAATCTGTCACTGCATACTTTACTTCTTTAACCAAAGCTTGAACATCTGCCTGCAAAGTAGCGGGATCGTTGTAAAGACGGTTTGTAGAGTTAAGTAATAAATCTGAAGTATACTGAAGAGCATCTGCATCATCTTCAAACATTTGACCATCTGGTGACATGTAAAAAAAGCGTTGCTTTACTCCAACCGCTTCCAGTTGCCAATCTTCTCTTTCAACGGAGTAACCAGAGGGTAATTCTTTCCAATAAAAATCGTTATCAGGAGTTGGTTTATGATTGGTATTGTTGGGGATCTGAGACTCCCAGAACTTCCCCTCGTGTTCAACAACACTACCCAAGTTAAATGTTTGTAGCCTTTTCCAATGCTCTGAGTGAATTGACTCAAATGATGAGGTACCATCGGATGAATTTTCAACAACGCTGATATCTCTTTCCCAAGATGTAGCAGGAATATTGCCGACAGAATTTATGTTGTTTGCTGAGAAGTAGGCATCCACGGCCAAAACATTAACGTAAGCCGCGGGGTCGACTTGAGTTTGGTTTAAAGCACTGCCCGTACGTCTCCAAGCATTGTTTGTAAAAGAAGCGTCTTCGAGAAAAACTTGAGAACCTCTGTCAATGATAACATAATTTCCACCAGCTGTACCCGTTTGGCCTGTAAGTTGATCAAATTGAGCACCAGTTAGATTGAATACAGGCATTTCAGCCGAAAAAACATGACTTCGAACTAAATCTTTCTCCTCCTCAGTAAGATCTTCATATCTTGAACCAGGAAACAACTCGCTTGTTTTATCATTTAGTTTATCATCAACCTGCTCGGGAAAATACAAGGAAGGGTCCCAAGTCGTAACAAAAGTAGCAGAAGCTGCATATTCCTCACCAACAGTACCATAAACCTCGAGATCACCAGATGCTGAAATTTTGGCATACAATTGAGCGGATTGATTGCGATAATCGAGGGGAGGAGGAGCCACTCTTACAGAGGCCTGATATCCTGCGTTAGGATCTGGAGGATTAGGTAAAGTAGGAGAATCAGCAAGAAAACCTTGATCTTGGTTGATCAAATCTTTGGCAACTTCAGTAATTTGATCAGTGGATAAACCATCCGTTGTTGCTGTTACAACATATTCCCGGCCGTTAATTTGGAAGAGTACAGATTCTGAAGATTTAATTTCGCGCGAGCCACTAGGCCCGTCTGTACCGACCATTCCGTTGGTCAAAGATATTGTCTTTTTGTGCTCAGAGCCAACCTGTACATCCGTACTACCAAAATTAGCTTTATATTCAGTTCCGCCAAAGAGCGATCTACCACGATGCTGAGCATTGATTCGATTGAGAGCCTCCTCCACTAGTTGCTCAATTTCGTGGCCGTATGTTTCGGCTGCGGACTGATTGATTTGAGAACCTGCTACCCTAGAGATTTCCTGTGCTCTTTGGTTCAACTGTTGAAGATTATCCAAGTTCAAATGACCAGCATTTAAAAATTCGGAAGCGTAGGTTGCATTTCTTTGATATTGAGCAAGTTTCGCTTTTAAAGCATCGGCCTGAATAAGCCTTCCTGTACGGATTCCGTCGTCTTCCGGATAAGTAATTTTCTGTCCCGTGGAAATTTGACGGTCTAAAGTAAATCTCTGTTGATCAAGATCACGAATTGTGTTCGTGACATTACTGGAGACATTTAAATTAGGAATTCGCATAATTATTTAAGCAACCCCATAACAACCAATTCCAACATTTTGTCGAGCGTATTCAATACCCGCGAAGACGCCTGAAATGACCGTTGAAATTGCATTAAATCAGCGACCTCTTCATCGATCGAAACTGAACTAACAGACCTTCTTTGATCCAATAGTAAATTTTCCAATGATTTTTGATGATCAAAGTTATCACTTAAATCAGACATTTTATTACCAATATCTGCGTTAAGTGTGGAAATTTTAAGATTGAATTCTCCATCTGCCAAGCTTCCAATATTAAAGGCAATATCATTTGAGCCTTCTGGTGTTTCCTCGGAGGACTTCAACAGTTCAGGAGTTAAATCTCCATCAACCTTCAAACTAGCCGCCAAGTTCCAAGGGTTAGCCAATACTGCATCAAAGGTAAAATTATCACCCAGAAGAAAAGCACTGGAGCCTTGTTCTACGCGAAAAGGAATCTCCTCATAGGCAAGCATTAATGAACGACCTTCGTCACCAGTTCCAATTAGACCGTCTTCTCCAATATAATTAGGGTCCGATTCAAAAGTGATATGCTGCATTCTGCGGGCACTGCCATAAAACTCATAAAATTGCCCTCCATCAGGACCGTCTAAGATTGCTTCAGTGTAATCATCTCCTCGAACGAAAAATGCGTCCGGATTATTTTGAAGTTCCGATGGGAAAATTGGAGTGGAATTAACTATCTCAAATGTATCTGACTCGGCAAAAGGCAAGGTCATATTAACTTCTTCATCAAATACCTTAAAAGTTCCATTTCCTTCCACTCCGTAGAGTCCATAAACTTCCTCCATGATCTTGTTATTCCCCATAACCGGGCGCGATAAAAAGGAATCAAAACCAAATAAATAACCACCCGGTTCATCGGTCGGGTTGTGCAGACCATTAACTTTTTCCACAAAGGAAGAGACCAAGCTATTTAATTCAGTACGGTAAAGTTCAATGCCGTTTTCTCGAGCGTTTTGATATCCCGCCAACGCACCAGAGTTGGTGATTAATTCCAAGGCCTCACCATCTCCTGCACCTTCAATCAAAATTGCATCGTTACTAGGAAACCCATTTCCTTTATTGATAATATTAAAGCCTTTAATCTCACCTCCGGATATAACCGCCTCCGCAATTCCTAAGTTCAATTCCACAAGCACCCCAGAATTAACATCATAACCCGATGGCGAGGTTAGCCTAATGATTTCTTCTGGATTAGCCGGACTGACTTGAGCCTTAAAAAGTTGAAAGTTTGATTTCCACTGGTTGTCAGATGGGTTAAAATTTGCTATCTCAACAGGATCAGTGATTGGAGCACTGGGTGCGGATTTTATGATGTAATGGTTTCCATCAAACAACAAAATATCACCTTCAGCATTATTGAAATTTAACTCATTGGCTTGGGTGGCATCATTAAGAGCAAGGAAGTCATCAATTTTTTTAGTATTTTCTGAAAAGGCACTAACCTTTATGAATTTAGACGAGGAGGAAGGAATAGTTGCAGCTAGGTCGATATCATCTTCAAGAGCGATATAATAATCATAGGAAGTTTCGTTTACGCCACCGGTTTGATTGTCTACCCGTAAATAATCGCCTCTATCAACTGTAGCATTTAGTAAAAGATCCTTAACATTTGGATCATTTGCACTGGGCAACGAATTCCCAAGTGCGATTACAGTACCAGCACTTCCAGTTTCACCAATGATATTGAGTGGTATAAGATCTCCTTTGACCGCGCCATCAAGATTCAACTCGGCACCACGAACTAGGTTCGTGGTGGCTTGAAAGTATGAATCTCCGTATTGAAAAATATCATTTTCTAAATAATTTCGATTTGTTGAGAGTTCCCCACTCTCATCGGTAACAGGAGAGACTCCTGATGTTGCCTGGTAAAATTTCCCCTCATAATAAATCTGGTCTCCAGTTTGGAAAGTTTCCAGATCAGAAAATGTTTTTTTGGATTCGACAACTTGTCCATTAGGAAACTTGGTAATTTCCATAAACAAGTTACTTCCATTTGGGTCTGTCCCCGCAATTGTGTTATCAAGTGCCTGCCAAAGAGTCATCTCGCCCCCTGCCTTTGGGTAGTAGAAAATGTCACCCTTGGCACGCTTGATATTATCAACGGGTGCAATTGCCACAGACGCTGCCTCGTTGATCAACTCACTAATTCCTGTTCCATCATCAACCGGTTGTCCTGCAGCAAGAACCTCTCCTTCATTTTGCAGAGCATTTGCTTGAGCAGTTTGGTTAGTTCCCGCGAGAATTGCACCAGAAATTGGTTTGGGTGGAAGTAAGCTTACCAAAATAGGGCCATCCGTATCGTCAAATAAAGTTCCGCTATTTTGAACTTCCAAAAAACCTAACTGTCCATTCGAGTCAATTTTAGCACTTACCTGGGCATTCGCACCGCTTACTCCATTCGAAGCAATTGAAAAATCTTGATTCCAATTATTAGAAAGTTTTTTTGGACCGGTGGAATCCAATAATTTAATTTTTTTGCCCTCGCTTGACTTGGCAAAAACATTAATAAATCCGGTTGCTTCTCCAGTTGCTGCATCGGCACCTTCCTCGACCTTAACCTCCATTAATTTAGATAAGTCTTCTAGCAAAGCTTGTCTACGGTCGCGATAAGTTACAGCTTTTCCTTTATCCTGAAGTTCAAATCTCCTTACCTGCTTGTTAACCTCGTGGAGTTGGCTCAAGACCCGATTCACATCATCAACGCTTCGCTGAACTGTCTGAGTTAAATCATACTCGATATCTTCTAAACTTTGGCCTGCATCATTAAATCTTTTGGCAAGCGTTTGGATTTTATTGTAAAGCTCTTGTCGAATCGTTGCTTCATCTGGAGATGCGGATAGCTCTTGAAATGCGTTAAAAAAGTCATTTAAAGCCCTAGCTAAGCTTCCAGGAGCAAGAATACTATCATGTGAATCATCCAATCCTGCATTGATTTGAGGGCTGGTTAAGGTCTCACCCAAGGCCGCTTGCAGTAAGTCAAAAACTTGTTTTTCTGCTTCAAGGGCAGCGGTTTGCCCGACTTCATCGACTACTCTTCGATCCAGGAAATCATTTCTTGAATGCTGCAAACCGGCAGACTCAAGACCTGAGGTCAGCAATCCGCCATGAGAACCATACATCACCCCCTCCCGGGCTAGAACTCTTTGCCGTGCATAGGTTTCATCATTTACATGGGCTAAGTTTTGCCCGGCAATCTCGGCTGTCTTCGAGTGATAACGAAGGGCTTCACTACTTTTGCTTATTTCTCCGAGTAAAGACATTTCAGGATATGCTAGGCAGACTCACTGAGGTTCGACCGACCGCTAGATAGTCTTTTTAAATTACCATCACGTGTGTAGGTTTTTGTTTGTGAGCTGGGGTCAGTCACACTTAATATTTGATCAGTTACTTCGCTCAAACGCATCAGTAACCTCTGATTTTGCTCTATTTTTTTTCTAACCTGAGAAATCAAGCTGTTTATTTCTTCAATGATACTGTGAAACATAGGTTGAGTCACATCCGGGAAATGATCCACAATTTCACTAAGTGAAGAACTTTCAGATTCACCAAATTTTTGAGCCAAGCTAGAAACAAAGCCCTGTCTGCGTTTGTGTAAAATTTGGCTGGCTTCCATTTGAGTCTGAACCGATTGATTTAACTCCATTAAGCTATCCGGTCTACGGTTTAAAATACTTTGTTGCTGAGCACTAAGTAAACCTATCAACCCTCCATACTCCTGCAATTCATCACGCAAAAGAGTGAGTAAGTCTTCCCAACTGAAAGGAAGATTCGCTGCTGTTTGTTGTGAAAACTGAACCATTTCTACTTGTTACCTTCAGTCTGTGGCTTTTCATGTTCAGTAGAAGACTCCCCTACTTGCCTATTTAATTGTTGTTGGAGAATATTGGACACTCCAAAACCACCTCCTGTCGCAATGCTCTCAGAAATGGCGTCTGTAAAAAAATGTCGATACATCCGGTGAGCACCACCATCTTCATTAAAAACTCCTTTAAACATTGGTTTCAGAGCTTCTTTGAGGAATTGTTTAACCAAAACTGATTCAAACTGCTGACTAACCGCCGCATTTTTTTCGAGATCACTGGCATGTTTCGAGTGAGCCATCTCCATCAGCATGGAGGTATCCATTCCTACATATTTACTGTCTACGCTTGAAGAATCCATAAAAATTAATTGATGATGAGTTCAGCTTGTAGAGCTCCTGCGTTCTTTATCGATTGAAGGATCGAGGTCATTTCTCGGGTTGTTAATCCAAGTCGATTGAGAGCTGAAGCAAGATCATTCACTGTAGATGCGCCGTTTGGATCTAGCTGTTCTATTGTATCAAAACGACCGATCTCTTCGATCAATTCTGCATTTTCACCTTCTAAAATCGTAGTGGCTCCCTGGGAAAAGGGCAAAGGTTGGCTCACTCCAGTTGTTGGGTTTAAGAAAATCGTGATATTACTATTGCTTACTGCGACTGGAGAAATCCTAACATTTTGAGTGGCTACGATCGTCCCTGTTCTTTCATTGATAATAACTCGGGCAGGCACATTAGGGCGTACATCAATTGATCCAATAGCCGCAAGGAAGTTGGTCGTTTGACCAAGGAATTCGCGGGGTAATTTTACATTTACAACACCTCCATCGTTGGCCAAGGATGTTCCTGGGTAATATTTATTGACCGCATCTGCTACTTTGACGGCAGTAGTGGAATCAGGGGAGCGTAAAAGTAAATCAATCGAACCGTTACTTAAAACCTGGCTGTCAATCTCTTTTTCGACAAGAGCCCCATTTGAAACAATTCCTACAGTGGGATGATTAACCTGTACATTTGCACCTCCTGCGTTTCCAGCCGATATACCACCTACTGAAACAGGACCTTGTGCTACGGCATAAACATTACCGTCTGCACCTTCCAAGGCTGCTTGGAGTAAAATTCCACCCTGCAAAGAATCTGCATTACCAATAGAAGACACCGTAACATCAATCCTAGAACCGAATTTGGCAAATGGGCCGATATCAGCAGTGACCATGACTGCAGCGATATTTCTTGATTTGTCGGCTTTATCAGCTCTGATACCTAGGCTTTCAAGTGCATTTAATATACCAAGTTCTGTGTACTCGATACGGGAATCCCCCTGACCTGCTAAACCAGTTACGATCCCATAGCCGAAGAGTTGGTTGCTTCTACTACCACGAACATCCGTCAAGTCTTCGATTCGTGCAGCGTTTAGAACGCAAAAAATTGCCGAGGCAAAAAATAATGAAATTTTTATGGTCAATGACATATTTGAAAACTAGAAAGGGTTTAAAATGGAAGCGAGTCGCTGATACCAAGATTCTTTTTGGGCATCGTTCAAACTACCCTTTGAAACAAACTCAATTTGAGCATCCGCAATGTATTGGGAAGAAATAATATTTCGATAACGTAAACCATCTTTAAAACCGAAACCAATATCTTCCTCCCGCACCATTCCTTTGAGAACAGCATAATAACTCTCTCCGGAGAAAGTGACCATCCGAGCCCCTTCAATAACTAAAACCCGGTTGGGTAAAACATCAATAATCACAACACTAACACGACCTTTAAGATCTGATGTATTAGCAATTGATCCACCACCTTGGTTGCTACTTTTTGTCTCAATTTCGGTTCCTGGTAATCCACCTTTGTGTTTTCCCATTCCGCTGTTTGCAAATAGAAATTGCTGAACTGCATTCTCGATTTGAGACTGCCTATTCCTTACTGAATTTTGTGAAGCCGCAAGAGAAGAGCTTTCAGCAACATCAATTGTGATAAGGTCACCAACTGAGTACGCACGTTTACCAGCGTACAATCCTCTTTGAGAATTAGAACTTTTAGTCCATAACGAAGCGGCACAGACAAACAAAGATGCAGTAAAAAAAGAAACGATTATTAAGAAATACTTGATCATAAATTACAATTGAACCTTCACACTTTTTTCGTTCAGGACTTTCGCCTGAAATTCTTTATCGGAGGATATATTTCGTATTTTCACAAAACCACCTTCCACTCCATTTTCTAAAGCCATTCCTTTCATGGAGATGTAAATCCCACTTCCAGAGGCAAAAACATCCACAATCTCACCTTTTTTAACTAAAGCCACTTTGGTCAGATGACTCCATTTTAAAACTGTGTTTTCCCTTAGGTTAACACCAAGTTGATAACCCTTTAAATCTGTCCCCGCCGGCACAGCACCAGCGTGTTGCTTTAAAATATCAACAGGGCGTTTGGTGAGGTTTTCAACGCGAGGTTTAGATCCTCGCGAGGAAAGATTTCTTGTGTAGAAAGCATCCACAAAATGAGAGACTCGAATTGGTTCAGCAAACTCTCCCACATTGGTACCGTTATCCCAGATAGCAAAACGGATAAATGTACTGGGACATAATTGATCAGGCATACAATCTCTTATCTTAAGAATGAAGTTACTACTTAACTTAATAGGGTTCCATTGCCTTGTAACATAAGCGACGACTTTACCCGAAGCTTGATAGCGATGGGAAAGTAATTCACCCAACTTAGCCTCTAGAAGCTCACGATTGAGTATAAAATCAGTGGGAATTGATGATGCTTTCGGGACATTGAACTCTGAATTTCTTAAAAACCGAGAAGGGGCAATCGATGCAACTGTTTTTTTACCTACAACAGTCCCTGTAGAAGGCATAGCAGGTCCTATAGAAATAGGATCCAAAAACCGTGAAACATCTCCAAAAAGAAAAGCAGAGAGAGGTAATAAACAGAAAAGTATGGAAAATTTTCTAGGCATAGGTCTATCTCTTCAATTGATTCACTCTTGAAAGCATATCATCTGATGTCTGAATCGACTTGGAATTTATTTCATATGCACGCTGTGCAATGATCATATTGACCATTTCCTCAACTACATTAACATTAGACATTTCAAGGTAACCTTGCTGCAATACACCAAAACCATTCTCACCGGGGGCACCAATTTCAGGAGGACCACTTGCTTCAGTTTCGGTGTAAAGATTTCCTCCCTGTGCCTTCAATCCAGCAGGATTAGGAAAACGCACAAGTTCAAGCTGACCAATAATCTGCGTGCCGTCTGCAGTTTCAACTGAAACCTCCCCGGTGGGAGAAACAAATGCATTGGTGACTTCTGGATCAATTTGCAACCCAGCAGCTAAAGGTAAAGCGTCAGCTGTGGTAATCTGACCGTCGGGACCAACCTTAAAAGCTCCGTCACGAGTGTAAGCCTCTGTACCATCAGGACGCTCGACCTGAAAGAAACCAACACCATCGATGGCAATATCCATTTTCTCACTCGTTTGCGTAAGTTGACCTTGGGTAAAAATTTTAGCTGTCGAAACAACTTTGGTTCCGTTCCCCATCTCGACTCCTGTAGGAATCACATTACCAGCACCTGTTTGACCACCAGCCTGGCGAGGATTTTGGTAAAGTAAATCTTGGAATTCAATTTTGTTCTTCTTGAAACCAGTGGTAT
>MDTB01170485.1_pt1 | contig 20021 bp, 19 predicted proteins | sample 811161 | NCBI WGS metagenome assembly MDTB01 (sample SAMN05326650, study PRJNA326480) | marine metagenome | isolation source: seawater | place: Mediterranean Sea | collected 2009 | reverse complement strand
TCATCTTTATTGCTGCTGGTTTCATTAATGAACAATGAAAAGGTGCGCTCACATTTAAAGGAATAAATTTTTTTTTATTTTCTTTTAAAATATCTTTAAAATCATTTAAAGCTTTTACGTCACCACTAATAATAATTTGTCCCTCTGCATTGTCATTGGCTATCTCACAGACACCATCAGTATTTAATCTTTTTAAAAAACTATCAATTTCATTAATTTGAGATCCTAAGACTGCTATCATAGCGCCTCTGCCTATCGGGACTGCTTCTTGCATTGATTTTCCCCTTTCAAAAAGGAGGTATAATGCATCTTTAAATTTTAAAGAATCTGCACAAACTAAAGCACTGTACTCCCCGAGAGAATGACCAGCAAAAAATTTTGTATGTTTAAAATCAAAATTAAAATCTTTTTTTAAAACTGAAAAAATCGCATAGCTCACTATCAAAATTGCTGGTTGAGTATTTTCTGTTAATTTAAGTTTTTCTTCTGGACCTTCTAAAATAATTTTAGAAATTTTATATTTTAATTGCTCATCTGCTTCATTAAAAATCTCTTTTACCATTTTAAAATTATTGTAAAATTCTGATCCCATTCCGACAACTTGGGAACCTTGGCCTGGAAATAGGAAAGCATTCATAAAATTTAGCCTTTTACACTTAATAATTAGTATTGATATAACTTATCATTATAGTATAAAACTTTTTTTATAATATGTACTTTAAAGCAAATTAATTAACAATAATCTTTTATGACATTTTACGAAAACACATTAATAACAAAGCAAGATCTACCTAAATCTGAGCTCGACAAAATTAAAGACAAATATAACGATGTAATTAATAGTAATTCCGGCAAAGTTGTCAAAATTGAAGAATGGGGTCTTCTTAATCTTGCGAGAAAAATAAAAAAATATAATAAAGGTTTTTATATCCATTATAAATTTGAGGGAAATAAAGAAACTTTAGAGGAAATAAAAAAAAAAGTAAAAACAGATAGATCAATTATTAGACATCTAATAGTAAAATATAAAAAATTAGATACGAAAAATGAATTTTTTAATAAAAATAAATAAATGAAGAGAAAAAATAAAAAATTTAAAAAAAGAGGCTCATCTTCTTCTTTAAACAAATTAAGTTTATTTCAAAAAACTGATGGGAAATTTAATAGGTCATGCCCATTGTCAATTAAAAACGCTCCAATAATAGACTATAAAAATGTAAGTTTATTGAAAAAATATATATCAGAGAATAATAAAATTCTTTCCTCAAAAATTACATCTGTTTCAAGTGGCAAACAAAAGAAATTAACAAAAGAAATCAAAAAAGCAAAAATATTAGGATTAATTTAATTATGGAAGTTATACTTTTAGAAAATATCATAAAACTTGGTAATATTGGTGATAAAGTAAAAGTAAAACCTGGATATGGAAGAAACTTTCTTCTAAAAACTGGTAAAGCTTTACGTTTCAATAAAGAAAATCAAGAATATGTATCTAAAAAAAAAGATGAATTAAATAAAAAAAATAATGAATTGAAAAAGAAATTTAAAGAAACCGCCCAACTAGTAAATAAAAAGACTTTTACTTTTAATAAAGAATGTAAGGAGAACGGAGAATTATATGGCTCTATTAAGCCTAAGGAAATTTCTAATGCAATTATGAATAAAATGAAATTAGAGGTTAAACCGTCACAAATCGTCTTAAAAGAAGATTTAAATAAACTTGGAATTTATAAAATCGAACTTAACTTTCATTCTGAGGTTTCCTCTCAAATCTCCATAAAAATAGACAAAATTCAAACAGCTTAACTTTTCCACAGATAGAAAAAAATGGTGTGTAACTTTTATCTTTAATAATAATAAGTCTTTATTATCATAAGGTAGTGGAAAAAATAAAATTATCAGAAAGTAAACAAAATAATAAACAACCATCTAATCTTGAGGCAGAACAGGCCTTGCTGGGTTCGATTTTAGTCAATAACGATATAATTGACGAAATTGCTAATATTATAAATCCCACAAGCTTTTACGATCCAGCACATACAAAAATTTATGAAGTTATAGAAACTTTGAATAATAAAGGAATGATAGCAAATCCTATTACTTTAAAAAATTTTTTTGAAAAAGATAATATGCTCGAGGAAGTTGGTGGAACAGAATATTTAGTTAAACTGACACGATTTTCTAGTTCTACCAAACAAGCAGTAGACTATGCAAAAATTATTCACGAAATGTATCTTAGAAGAGAGCTTGTTATTATATCTGAAGATTTAACTTCGGAAACACTTAATGCAAAAGATCAAAATGCTGAAAAAATTATAGAAAAGACAGAAAAATCTTTATTTGACTTAGCTGAACGTGGAAGTTTTTCTCAATCATTCCTCAAATTTAATCAAGCACTTGATCAGACTATCGAAATGGCAACTTTAGCTATGAAAAATGACAAAGGTATCGTAGGTGTGCCAACGGGGCTTACTGACTTAGATGAAAAACTTGGAGGATTGCATAAATCAGACTTAATAATATTAGCAGGAAGACCTTCGATGGGTAAAACGGCTTTGGCAACAAATATTGCTTACCATGCAGCTCAATCTCTTTTAAGCAGACAAGAAAAGTCCTCTGTGGCTTTTTTTTCTTTAGAAATGTCCTCTGAACAATTGTCAACCAGAATTTTATCAGAACAAGCTAGGATAAAATCTGATGATATTAGAAGAGGTAAAGTTACCGAAGAAGAAATAAATCGGTATATAGAAACTTCTAGAAATATATATAATCTTCCACTTTTTATAGATGAAACGCCTGCTATTACTATCGCTACACTAAGCAACAGGGCTCGACGAATAAAGAGATTATTCGGATTAAATTTAATTGTAGTAGATTATATACAATTAATGAGGGCTAGTTCAGTCAGTAAAAGTGATGGTAGAGTTCAAGAGATTTCTGAAATAACTCAAGGACTTAAAGCCTTAGCTAAAGAGTTAAGCGTTCCTGTGCTAGCTTTGTCACAACTTTCAAGAGCTGTGGAGCAAAGAGATGATAAACAACCTCAATTGGCTGATTTGAGAGAGTCTGGCTCTATTGAACAAGATGCAGATGTCGTCATGTTTGTCTACAGAGAGGCTTACTATCTAGAGAGAAAACAACCAAAATTGGGCTCCATAGAACATGCTGAATGGCAATCAAAAATGAATGATGTAAATGGACTCGCAGATATTATTTTAGGAAAACAAAGACATGGCCCTACTGGTACGATTAAAGTTGAATTTGAGGGAATATATACAAAATTTAAAGATTTAAGCAAAAATTAAGTCTAAATTTTATCTTTAGTTATAGTTAATTTAGGATATATCTGAAATATTCCTATGATGCGAGAAATTTATAAAAAATTTATAATAGATTTTCCAAAAATTACTCTTTTTTTAATAATCATTTTACTATCTTTTTCTCTTTATCAGTCAAAAAATTTCAATTTAGACGCCTCTTCTGATGCCTTAATTTTAGAAGGAGATCAAGATTTAAAGTATTTAAGAGAAGTTAATGAGAGATATGGATCAAAGGATTTTTTAGTTTTAACCTACTCACCAATAAAAAGCTTTGAAGAGAAAGATACAATTATTAATCTACAATTACTGAAATCTAAAATTGAGAAATTATCTTGGGTAGACAGTGTAATAACTGTGATTGATGTGCCTCTTTTAAAAAGCACTGATGAAAACTTAATGGATAGGCTTAAAAACTATAAAACTTTAGCCCATCCTGAAATTGATAAAAAAAGAGGTTTTAATGAAATTGTAAACAGCCCAATTTACAAAAACTATGTAATTAGTGAAGATGGTAAAACATCAGGTATTGTTGTCTATTTAAAAAAAGACGAGCGATTAGCTGAATACATAAAAATAAAGGACAAATTTTACAACCTTTCTCAAGAAGGAAGTTTGTCAACTGATGAAAAAAATAACTATAAAGTTTTTTTAAAAGAATACGAAGACTATAAAAATTTGTACAATCTAAGGAACCACCAAAATATTACAGAAATTAGGGACGTAATAAGTAAATATGGAGAAAATGCTAAGATACATTTAGGTGGTATTCCCATGATAGCAGACGATATGATGAGTTATATCAAAAGTGATATAGTTGTATTCGGGATAGGTGTTTTTATATTTATAGTTATTACTTTATGGATTGTTTTTGGAAATATCAAATGGGTTATCATGCCATTACTAGGGTGTGCAACATCAGTGATAATAATGATTGGATTACTTGGTTTAGTTGGTTGGAAGGTAACTGTAATTTCTTCAAATTTTATTGCTTTAATGCTTATTTTAAATATGGCAATGAATATTCATTATACAGTAAGATTTCTACAATTAAGAAAAGAGTTCAATCAATTATCAAAATCCGAGGCTATTTTAGACACAAGTAAAAAAATGTTTATGCCTATTCTCTATACAGTTTTAACTACGATTTGTGCATTTCTTTCATTAATATTCAGTGGAATTAAGCCAATCATTGATTTTGGATGGATGATGACAATGGGCCTCTCAGTGTCTATTTTAGTTACTTTTTTATTATTACCTACACTTCTTAATGTTTTTGCTTCAAACGATGATGTGAATTTAAAAGATACTGAAAAGTCAAAGATAACTGCAGCCTTAGGAAATTTTGTAAAAAAAAGTAAAATTCTTATTTTTGGAACAACAATTATAGTTCTTATTTTAAGTATTGTTGGAATATTTAAGCTGGAGGTAGAAAATAGCTTTATTAACTATTTTGATAAGGAAACAGAAATATACAAAGGAATGAAAAAAATTGATGATCAACTTGGGGGCACAACTCCATTGAATGTAATAGTCAAGTTTCCAACTAAGGGTCAAGAAAAAAAAGATGAGGATGACGACTTTTCAGAATGGAGTGAAGAAGAGGAAAATAAAGAGGATAAAGCTAAATATTGGTTTACAAGAGATAAAATGGACAAAATTATTAAAGTTCACGACTACTTAGACTCACTCCCCGAAATTGGAAAAGTCCTCTCTTTTGGATCTATTTTGAGGGTGGCTGAAGACTTAAATAAAAAGGAACTACAAAGTTTAGAAATTGCAGTTTTGTACAGCAAAATTCCCGAAGAAATAAAGAAAGAAATTGTTTCACCTTATATTTCTGTTGAAAAAGATGAGGCTAGAGTCAGTGTAAGAATAAAAGACTCATTACAAGATTTGAGAAGGAATGATTTGATTGAGAAGATAAATTTAGAATTAAATACTAAATTAGGTTTAGAAAAGGATGAATATAAACTTACAGGAGTATTAATTCTTTTTAATAATTTACTGCAAAGCTTATTTAAGTCGCAAATACTTACTTTAGGAATAGTAATGTTAGGTATATCAACAATGTTTTTCATACTATTTAGAAATGTTTCTTTAGCTTTTATAGGTGTAGTACCTAATTTTTTAGCTGCATTTTTTATTTTGGGAATAATTGGACTTGTGGAAATTCCTTTAGATATGATGACCATAACAATAGCCGCGATTACTATAGGAATAGCTGTTGATAATAGCATACACTATATTTATAGATTTAAGGAAGAATATGAAAAAATAAAAAATTATCAAAAAACGCTAGACAGATGTCACAGCACAGTCGGTATAGCAATTCTCAACACTTCAATAACAATAGTTTTTGGATTTTCTATCTTAGTTTTATCTAATTTTATACCAACAATTTATTTTGGTATTTTTACAGGTATTGCAATGTTATTAGCTTTAATTTCAGTCCTAACATTGTTACCAAAACTTTTACTAATATATAAACCTTTCGGATCAGAATAGATATATTTTTTTAATGGAAAATTTTTTTGAAATAATTTTAAATGTAAATGTATTTGATTTTATTGTTGTTATAATTTTAATCTACTCGATAATTCAATGTTATATTAAAGGATTTTCTTTAAGTTTTATTTCATTTATGAAATGGGTATTTGCTCTTGTGATAACAATAATTTTAGTTCCAAAATTGCAACCTTGGGTTAGAGAATATATTGAGTCTGATTTTATAAATAATGTAGGTTTAGGTATTGCCATATTTATTTGCACTATATTTTTAACAATAGTTGCAGGTAAATCATTAAGTAGAGCAGTTACATGGACAGGCTTAGGTTCTATTGACAAGACATTTGGCTTAATATTTGGTTTTTTCAAAGGATACATAGTATCAATTTGTGTATTCTCTCTATTAAATTGGTTTTATCCATATCAAAATTGGGGTATATCAGCAGAAGAGGCAATTTCATTTAATTTAGTAAACAAAGGAAGCGAAATATTAATTGATGAATTTCCTTCAAATGATGATTTCATTGATACCAAGGATAAAATTGAAAAAATATAAATCAGACAATTTAAGAGACGAATGTGGAGTTTTTGGAATATCAAATCATGAAGATGCATCTGCTTTGGTAGCGTTAGGTTTGCACGCTTTACAGCATAGGGGTCAAGAAGGATGCGGAATAGTTTCTTATGATGGAAAAAATTATCATTCTGAAAAAAGACAAGGGCTAGTTGGTGATCATTTCACAAATAAAGAAGTAATAAACAAACTCCCTGGTAAATCTGCTATTGGCCATAACAGATATTCTACAACCGGTGAGACTTCTTTGCGGAATATTCAGCCTTTTTTTGCTGATTTACATGTTGGAGGGCTTAGCATTTCACATAATGGTAATCTAACCAATGCTCTTAGTTTGAGAGATACTTTGGTTAAAGAAGGCGCTATTTTTAGAACTACTAGTGACACAGAAACAATTGTTCAATTAATTGCAAAATCAAAAAGAGAGAAAATAATAGACAAACTTATTGATACACTTTTTCAAATTAAAGGTGGTTACTCTTTGGTGATTATGACCAATAAAAAACTTATTGGTGTAAGAGATCCTTTTGGTATTAGACCTCTTGTATTAGGAAAACTTAAAAATTCTTATATTTTAGCTTCTGAAACATGCGCTTTAGATATAGTAGGAGCAAAATTTATAAGAGATGTAGATAATGGTGAAATTGTTGTAATAGAAAATAATGAATTAAAAAGTATTAAGCCGTTTCCAAAGCAAAAAGCTAGACCATGTATTTTCGAATATATTTATTTTGCGAGACCTGATAGTTTAATAGATGGAAAATGTGCGTACGAATTTAGAAAAAACTTCGGAGTACAGCTTGCAAAAGAGACAGATACAGATGCTGATTTAGTATTGCCAGTTCCTGACTCAGGTGTTGCTGCAGCTTTGGGGTATGCTGAATACTCTAAAAAGAAATTTGAACTGGGACTGATTAGAAATCATTATGTAGGTAGGACTTTCATTGAACCAACACAAAGTATCAGAAGTTTAGGAGTCAAATTAAAATTAAGTCCAACAAAAAGTATCGTTAAAGATAAATCAGTAATTTTAATAGATGACTCTTTAGTGCGTGGCACAACTTGTCACAAAATTGTAAAAATGCTTTACGAGGCAGGTGCAAAAGAAGTTCATGTAAGAATCGCATGCCCTGAAATAAAATTCCCTGATTTTTACGGTGTTGATATGCCAACAAAAAAAGAATTATTAGCTAATGAAAAAAGTATTAGTGAAATGTGTGAATACATAAATGCGAAATCTCTTAAATTTTTAAGTTTAGAAGGCCTTTATATTGGTCTTGGAAAAGGTAAGCGAAACAATTCTTATCCTCAATTTAGTGATCACTATTTTACAGGCGATTATCCTGTAAAAATATCAGATAACTTAGGTGAGAATAAAATAACACAATTATCACTATTAAGTGGTAAGTCGAGTAATTAATCTAATACGATTAACTTATTTTTATTATTTAAATATAGAATAGAGTCATTAATAAATATAGGCAATGATCTTATCTTAGAAGGTAGCTTATTAATTTCTATTATCTCTCCGTTTATCGAAATTTTAACTAAATACGAATTATTTAAAAAAAGGAATAAATTATTATTAGACAGAAATAATGTTTTTGTTTCAATTGATTTTTTTTTTGTTTGTAAAAAATTGGCTATTTGACTATTAATATCAACTGAATAAATAATATCTCCCAAATTTAAATCAATACAAACAAGTAGATTTTTATCTGTAATTAAAAATAGATTTTTACCAGATGTTATTGGTTGAACAATTGAGTTTATAGCAACTTTTTTTATTAATCTTCCATTGATTGTATTCATTATATTTAAATTAGAGTCTGTCGATATTACAATTTTATCATTGTGAATTATAATTGGGTTTGAATTAAATATATTTGTTTTTAAACTTGATGATCTATTTACATTTAAAAACCATCTAATATCACCATCATAATTTGTAGAATATATTGAGCCATAAGTATTCAAAAAAAATAACAATTGATTACTTAATGCTAAAGAATTTGAAAAATTATTTTTAAGAGGATTTTCTTCAGTTGGTATGGACCTAAGACGTTCTCCATTTAATTTATTTATTAGATATAATACATTGTTTGTATCTGATGTGACAATTTTTTTACTAAAAACTTTCAAATTAGACCTAAAAGGAATTTTAAAATCTTTTGCCCACAATATTTTTTTTTCATTATAATCTAAGGCATATATGTAGCCTAAATTATCATTTATATAGAGTATATTATTATCGATTGTTAAATTAAGTTTTTTTTTAATATTTTTAAATTTTTTTTTATAAAAATTGTACTTTAAAGTTATATTTTTATTAGATATCGAATAAACAATAATATCTCCTTTATCGTTAGTTGCAATTACCTTATCTCCATCAAAAAGGATATTTTCATTTATAGTTCCGCTACTCAACTTTTTACTTTTAAAAATAATCTTATTTTGATTTTTATAGCTAAAATTATCTAAGTTATTTAAGTTATTATAATTCTTATTTAACCAAACCAGGTTTTTTTTAACAGGTCGAAGGCTTATTTCTAAATTTTGTGATGGTTCAATAGTCTTGTCAAATAACTTTTCTTGAGCACTTAAAGTTTTAAAATTCTTAAATTTTTCATTTTTTTTTGCAATTTTAGTATTATTTTGCCAGATGCCAGTTTTATTATCAAAAGAACAATGAGATAAAATTGCTATTATAATTAAAACAAGTATTTTTTTCATAATTTAAAATTAAATTGCTTAAAAAATAAATTTATTTAATTAATTCTGAGGCAATATTTTTCCATTTAGAATTATCTGCTATAATTTGATTTAATAACTTATTTCCTTCCTCAATATTTGAAATTTTAAATAAGTATAAGGCTTTTTTAAGTTTTAATAAGTTTTTTTGTTCTTTTTTAATTTTTATTTTTTCCACTGAGCTGAAAAGTTCGAGTATTTTGCTGGTATCACTTTCCAGATTATTTTCAATAATATTATTTAATGCAAGAATAGAATAAAATTTATTTTTACTATTTATGATTTCTCTGTAAATTTTTAAAGACTGTTCTTTTTTATTTGATGACAGATATATACCTGCCTTAATATATTTTTCTGAAATTTCTTTATTTTGTATTTCTTTGAAATAATCAAAAATTTTAACTCCTAGAAATAATAATACGATGGAAATAAAAATTGATATTAATATTTTTTTTCTTTCAATTATTAAGCTTACTATTCTTTGGGTTAAACCTGATTTATTCTCTATTTCATTTTCCATATAAAAAATTTTTGTTTTTTGGGAATATTTTCTTTTTTACGTCTTTACTATATTGTTTTACGACTTTTTCAATTATTGCATTTAAATTAATGTATTTTTTGACAAATTTTGGATAAAAGCCACTAAGACCGAGTATGTCATCTGTTACTAAAATTTGACCATCACAATAAGAGGAAGAGCCTATACCTATAGTTGGAATTTTTAATTTATTTGTAATAGTCTTTGCGGCTAAAGGGGTTACACATTCTAGTACTATTGAAAACGCACCTGCTTTTTCAATTGACATTGCTTCTTTAATTAATTTATTAATCTCTTTTGTATTTTTTCCCTTAACTTTAAAACTATTATTAAATTGCGGTGTATAGCCGATGTGACCCATAACTGGAATTTTAGCTTTTTTTATTTCTTTTATAATTTTAAAATTTTTAGTATTGCTCTCAATCTTAATTGCATCACATTTCGTTTTTTTGAAAATTAATTTTGCATTTTTTTTGGCTTGATTAGGGTTTTGATAGGACCCTTTCGGCATATCTACAACTAATAGAGATTTTTTTACTCCTTTTTTAACACCTATGCTATGTTCGATTATTGTGTTTAATTTTATTTTATGTGTATTCCTCATACCGTAAAGAACATTAGCCATTGAGTCTCCAACTAAAGTAATGTCGCAATACTTATCTAAAATTTTAGCTATAGATGTAGAGTATGCTGTTAAACTTACAATCTTATTTTTGTTTTTTTTTTTTTATGATTTTTTCTATCTTTTTATTAATCATTATTCTAATTCAATTGTGCTAGGTGGTTTAGAAGTTATGTCATATACTACCCTATTAATTCCTGGCACTCCATTAACAATTTTGTTTGAAATTTTATCCAAAAAATCCTTGGGAAAATTAAAATAATCTGCCGTCATACCATCTTCTGATATAACTGCTCTAAGTAAACAAGTATATTCATAAGTTCTAGTGTCACCCATAACACCTACTGTGCGCATCGGCAATAAACCAGCATAAGCTTGCCAAATTTTATCATACAGTTTGTGATTAATTAATTCATTTATGTAAATAAAATCTGCTTCTTGTAAAATTTTTACTTTTTCAGGTGTAACTTCACCAATTATTCTAATTGCTAAACCTGGTCCAGGAAACGGATGTTTGTTTTTGATATTGTTTAAAAGGTTTAAGGATTTGCCCAAAACTCTTACCTCGTCCTTAAAAAATTCTTTAAGAGGTTCTATTAATTTCAATTTCATTTGTTTCGGCAATCCTCCAACATTATGATGAGATTTAATTTTTGAAGACTGGCTTCCCGTAGCTGATCTACTTTCTATAATATCAGGATACAAAGTTCCTTGGGCTAAATATTTTATTCCTTTTATTTTTTTAGCTTCTTTCTCAAATATCTTAATAAACAAATTTCCAATTATTTTCCTCTTCTTTTCAGGGTCGGAAATATTTTTTAATTTATCGAAATATAATTTTTTTGCTTTAATTACTTTTACATTTAATTTGTATTTATTTTTAAAAATTGAAAATGAATGTTTAAATTCATTTTTTCTTAAGAGCCCTGTGTCGACCATTATACAAATAAGATTTTTTTTAATAGCTTTATTTATCAATAATGCTACTACACTGCTGTCAACACCACCAGATAAAGCACATATTACTTTGTCTTTTTTAACTATATCTTTTACTTCATTAATTAACCTTTTTTTTTTCTGATTTAATAAGCCAACTTTTTTTAGCTTTACAAATTGAAAATATAAAATTTTTGAATATTTTTTTTCCATTCTCAGTGTGTGTTACCTCTGGATGAAATTGTACTCCATATATATTTTTTTTCGTATTTTCTATAATTGTTAATTTTGAGTCTTTTGTAGAGGCGATAGTTTGAAAACCAGATGGAAGTTTTGAAACTGCATCTTGATGGCTCATCCAAACTGACGTATTTTTTTTTAAAAAAAAATTTTTTGTTAATAAAGAGGTTCTTTTTTTTCTTAACAATGCACGGCCAAACTCTCTTTTCTTTTTAGTAGATTTTATTGAACCTCCAAGTATTTTAGTTATGAGTTGCAAGCCATAACAAATTCCTAAAATTGGTATTTTTTTTAAAAATATTTTTTTTGGTATGGAAGGAAAATTTTTTTTAGTTACTGTTGATGGACCACCAGACAAAATTATTCCCTTTATCCTATGATAGCTTTTAATATTATTAAAATCTTTTAAAGTGATAATTTCAGAAAATACTCCGAATTCTCTTATTCTTCTTGCGATTAACTTCGTCACTTGAGATCCAAAATCAATAATTATAATTCTATCCTTAGAATTTTGGGGCGACATTTATTTTTTTATAGATTTTTCAATTTCAGTTTGAAGTTTAATGCTTTTTTGACAATAATCTTTACAAAAATTAAGTAATTTTTCTATTAATTTCTTACTTCCAGAATAATCTGACTCTTTAAATTTTAATTGTACTAAATTAAATGTTGCTTCTTCATTTTGTGGGTTAAGAAGTATTACTGTTGTTAAATTTTTTTTCTCTAGATCTTTCTTATTTTGTTTATTAAATATCTTAGATAAATAAAGATAAGATTTCTCACTTTTAGGATTAAACACTATGTCTTGTTCAAATTTGAATTTAGCTTTATCAAATTCTTGTTTCTCAAAATGTGAGACGCCCTCTTGGTAAAAATTACTATTACCGTATAAATAGTTAATGTTTAATAATAAAAAAATTAATACGTAAAATATCTTCATAATTACAATTTAAAATTTAAATTTGATTCACTCATCTCTACGCTATGTACCATGCTTTCATAAAATCCAGCTTTTGTAATTTTAATAAATTTTGAGTTTTTTTTTATATCTTCCAATCTTTTAGCGCCAATATATCCCATAGAAGATCTGAGCCCTCCTTTTAATTGATAAATTATTTTGTCAACACTTCCTTTATACTCAACTCTTCCTTCCACACCCTCAGGTACAAATTTTGATTTATCACTATAATTTTTTTGAAAATATCTGTTAGATGAACCAGCAGACATCGCACCTATAGATCCCATTCCTCTATATTTTTTATAAAATTTATTTTTTATTTTAAATTTTTTACCTGGACTTTCATCTGTACCTGCAAAAATAGAGCCCATCATAATTATATCGGCACCTGCCGCTATGGCTTTAGCTATGTCTCCTGAAAATTTTATACCTCCATCAGATATAATTTTTATTTTTTTTCCTTTTAAAGATTTGCTTACTTCCATTACTGCCGTAATTTGCGGAACACCTATACCAGCTACCATTCTAGTGGTACATATTGAACCCGGTCCTATTCCAACTTTGATTATATTGGCACCTGAATTATACAATTGTTTTGCTGCTTCTCCTGTTGCAATATTACCCACACAAATAGGAGTATTGTAATTATCCTTTCTAATTTTAGATAAAATTTTTAAAACTTTCTCACTATGACCATGAGCTGTGTCTATAACTATTAAATCAACACCACTATCAAAAAGTATTTTCGCTCTTTTAATATCTTCTGAGGTGGTGCCAATAGCTGCACCAACAAGTAATTTTTTATTTTTTACTTTAGCAACTTCTTTACTTTGCTGTTTGATGTCTAAATTTCTATGGATTATTCCCATGCCTCCAGACTTTCCCATAGCTATTGCCATTGAAGACTCTGTCACGGTATCCATTGCTGAGGATAAAAATGGAACTTTTAATTTAATATTCTTAGTTAAATTAACAGAAATATCTGTCTCTGATGGCAGAATATTTGAGTATTTCGGTAGAAGTAAAACATCATCAAACGTAAGTGCTTCTTTAATTGCTTCCATAAACACTTATATACAATTTTTAAAAATTATAAAGTCTTTAATGTCGCGCAATGTATATAAGTCTCTCTTGATTCGTTTCTGCTTGATTCTGGTTTAAAAAATTGAACTTTTTGAAATTTTGATTTTGCAAATTCTTTAACCTCTATGAAATCATCTCCCATAAATAATTTTGATATTAAAATGCCGTTTAATTTTAGTACTTTTGTAGAAAATTCTATTACCTCATAACATAACTGATTAGTTCTAATATTATCCAAAGACTTGTTGCCAGTTGTATCTGCGGCCATATCAGACATTATTACATCTAATTTTTTTCCAAAAAACTGAATAATTTTTACTTTGGAGTTATCACTCAAAAAATCTAATTCAAAAAATGAGACATTTTTAATCTTTTCCATTCTTTTCAAATCAATAGCTAAAATTTTACCAGAACTAACAATATTACTTGATACCTGTGACCAGCCTCCAGGATAAGAGCCTACATCCAACAAATTTGTATTTTTTCTTAGAAATTTAAATTTTTTATTTAATTCAATTAACTTAAAAGCGGCCCTGGATCTATAACCTAAGGTTTTAGATTTTTTGAAAAATTGATCTCTATGTTGTTTAATTTTCCAAGTATTGCTTTTTTTTGCTCTTTTTGATTTTTTCATTATAAAACATCTTCGTGCTCATCTTCTGATGTTTCTGATAATTCGGTCTTACTTTGACTCTTGTACATTAAAATACTTATTGGAATAGAGATTAAATAAACTAAGCAAAAAACTAGCAGTGTTTTAAAAGTATAAAATAATAAACTTATAAATGTCATACCTATGGCTAGCAATATAAAAACAGTTGTTTTTGGAGAAATAGATATTTTTTTTAATGACAATGTTGGTACTTTGCTCACCATTAAAAAAGCAATTAAAACTGTAAAATATGGAACAATAAATTTAATATCAAAATTAATTTTAAGGTTTGAGAGTTCTAAAAAAAGAGGTGTTAATATTATCAAACCACCAGCCGGCGATGGTATTCCTTCAAAATAGTTATTTTTCCACAGTTTAGTTTTATCAACTTTTGTTAAATTAAATCTAGCTAACCTTAAAACGCAGCATACTGAATAAATTAATGTTATTGCCCATCCGAGTTTACCATAATTATTTAATTCCCAGAAATATAATAACAATACTGGGGCTATTCCAAAACTTACAAAGTCAGTAAGTGAGTCTAATTCTTTTCCAAATTCAGATGTACCTTTTATCAATCTTGCAATTCTTCCGTCCAGTGCATCTAATATTGCCGCTAAAATTATAAAAATTACTGCTAAACTAAAATTTCCGTCAAATGAAAACTTAATAGAACTTATGCCGAGACAAACACCTCCAAGTGTAAGAATATTTGGAAGAAGATATCTTGTTTTTTTTGAAGTTACTAATTTAAATTTTTTTTCTTCCATTATTCAGATGCTATTAAACTTTCTCCTGCGACCACATTTTGACCAATCTTGGCTAGAATTTTTTTATTTTTAAAAAATAAATCTACTCTACTTCCAAATCTTATCATTCCAATTCTTTCGCCTTGTTTCAAATCCTGATCTTGTTTAACTTCACAAACTATACGTCTTGCTATTAAGCCTGCGATTTGAACTATTATTATTTCCTCATTATTTTTTGAACATTTTATTCTATAATAATTTCTCTCATTTTCTTCACTTGCTTTATCTAACGATGCATTTAAAAATTTACCAGGTTTGTAATTAATCTCCTCTACTCTACCTTCTAAAGGAGTTCTATTTACATGACAGTTGAAAACATTCATAAAAATACTTACTTTAGTAAAAGTCGTATTTTCTAACTGTAATTCAACCGGCCCCGTTTTTTCTGATATTTCAGTTATCAATCCATCTGCGGGGCTTACTAGAAACTTGTCATCATTTATAGAAATTCTTTCTGGATCTCTAAAAAAATAATAGACCCATATTGTAATTAAAATAAAAATTGAACCTAGAAACTTTGAAAAAAGCAAAACTACAAAAGTGATAATTATTGAAATTGCTAAAAATTTGTAGCCTTCTTTATGAATTTTTGGAAAAACTGAATTAAACATAATTTTAAGTTTGCTAATTTTTTCCTAATATGTATAAAAATCTTACATAATCAATCTATATTTTTATTTATGGCTAAAATTAAAGTTAAAAACCCGGTAGTGGAGCTAGATGGTGACGAAATGACTAGAATTATTTGGTCTTTTATTAAAGATAAACTTGTTAAACCTTATCTAGATATTGACTTAAAATACTACGACTTAGGTATGGAAAGTCGTGATAAAACCAACGATCAAATTACAATTGATTGTGCAAAAGCAATACAAAAATATGGTGCTGGAGTAAAGTGTGCAACTATTACTCCCGATGAAGCCCGAGTAAAAGAATTTAATTTAAAAAAAATGTGGAGATCGCCTAATGGTACAATTAGAAATATAGTAGGTGGAACAATTTTTAGAGAGCCTATAATCTGCAAAAATGTTCCTAGACTAGTACCTCACTGGACAGATAGTGTGATCGTAGGAAGGCATGCTTTTGGCGATCAATATAAAGCAACAGATTTCAAAGTGCCAGGTAAAGGGAAAATGACAATCAAATGGCAATCACATGATGGAAAAGATAAGATTGAACATGAGGTATTTAATTTTGATGGACCGGGAATTGCTTTATCAATGTATAATTTGGACAATTCTATCAGAGATTTTGCAAGAGCATGTATGAACTATGGTCTCGTTAGAAAATGGCCAGTTTATTTTTCATCAAAAAATACAATTTTAAAGGCATATGATGGAAGATTTAAAGATATATTCGAGGAAGTTTTTCAAAAAGAATTTAAAGATAAATTTGAAGAAGCAAAAATAACTTATGAACACAGATTAATTGACGACATGGTAGCGTGTGCAATGAAATGGAGTGGAAAATATATTTGGGCTTGCAAAAACTATGATGGAGATGTTCAATCAGATACAGTAGCTCAAGGATACGGGTCTTTAGGATTGATGACCAGTGTATTAAGAACTCCTGACGGAAAAATAGCAGAAGCAGAAGCTGCTCATGGAACTGTCACGAGGCATTACAGACAACACCAAGCAGGAAAAGAAACGTCTACAAACCCTATAGCCTCTATATTTGCATGGACAAGAGGTTTATCTCACAGAGGAAATCTTGATGGAAATCAGGAGCTTATCAAATTTGCAGATACTCTTGAAAAAGTTTGTATAGAAACTGTTGAAAGTGGTTCTATGACTAAAGATTTAGCAGTGTTAATAAGTAGAGATCAAAAATTTTTAACAACTAATCAATTTTTAGAAGCGATAGACTCCAACCTTAAAAAAAAGCTTAACTAATTTTATCAGCTATTGATTTAAAGGCATCATCTATTTTATCATAGTCTGTACCTCCAGCTTGAGCAAAATCTTTTCTTCCTCCACCGCCTTTTCCACCAAGTATCTCTGACGCAATTTTTACAAGATTAACTGCATCATATTTTGAGATAAGATCAGTTGTAACTCCAACTGCAACTCCAATTTTTTCCTCAAAAGTAGAGATACTAACAATTATACCGCTTTTAATATCTTTTTTTCCTTGATCTATAATGCTTCTTAATTCTTTAGGCGGAAAATCAGTAAGAGTTTGCTGCCTGTATGTAAAATTACCAATCTTTTTATTTTCAATTTTGTTTTTATTTTTATCATTAATAACATTCTGAATTTTTATTTGCTCTAATTGTTTAGTTAAAAGTTTTAAATTTTCTGCTAAGTCTTTTTTTTCATTTAAATTAGGTTTAATTTGATAACTTAACAATTCTTTTTTAATTTTTTCTAATAAGTCTTTACTTGTTTTTTCTTTTGTTGATTTATCTTGTTTTTGAAATTTTTCATACTCTTCAAGTTGTTTATCTCTTAAAGCTTCTACTCTTCTCACTCCTGAGGCAATCGATGATTGACTAATAACTTTAAAATTTCCAACTTCTTTTGTATTTTTTACATGTGTTCCTCCGCAAAGTTCCGTTGAAAAAAAACCATTGGCCTCTTTACCCATAAATACTACTCTAACTTCTTCACCATACTTTTCTCCAAAAAGAGCTAGAGCACCCATTTTTACTGCTTCTTTAGGTGTCATTATTCGTGTCTGCACTTCAGTTGAGCCATCTATAATTTCATTTACAACTTTATTAATTTTAATCAATTCCTCTTTTTCAATAGGTTTGTTGTGACTAAAATCAAATCTTAATCTTTCTGGAGATACCAATGATCCTTTTTGAGTTACATGTTTGCCTAAAGTCCTTCTCAAAGATTCATGTAGCAAATGTGTTGCTGAATGATTAGCTTTAGAGTTATTTCTATTTTCAATATTTATCTCAAGATTTACGCTTTGACCAATTTTTATCGAGCCAGACTCTATCTTTCCAGTGTGAACAAAAAGATCCCCCATTTTTTTTTGTGTATCAAAGATCTTAATTTTACATTTTGAATTAAAAATTACTCCCTGATCTCCAACTTGTCCTCCGGACTCCCCGTAAAAAGGTGTTTGATTTGTTATAATTTCAACATCGCTACCTGCGCTTGCGTTTTCAACAAATTTATCGTCTTTAGAAATTTTAATAACTACTCCCTCTGCTTTTTCAAACTCATAACCTAAAAATTCTGTGGGATTTAACTCTTCTCTAATTTTAAACCATTTTTCTTCTACTGATTTATCTCCAGAACCTTTCCAATTTGCTCTAGCTAAAGTTTTACTTTTTTCCATTTCTTTTTCGAAAGAAGAATTATCAACTTTAATATTTTTTGTTCTTAAAATATCCGCCGTCAAATCTAATGGAAAACCATAAGTATCATATAATTTAAAAGCTACTGAACCCGGTAGCGTATTGTTTTGTACTTTATCTAAATTATCACTTAGGATTTTCATACCTCTTTCAAGAAGAGAAGAAAATTTTTCTTCTTCATTTTTTAATGTCTCAACTATAAGATCTTTGCCAGTTACTAATTCTGGATAGCTATTTCCCATTTCACTTAATAAAACATTGAAAAGTTTAAAAAAAACTGGTGACTTGTTGCCTAAAGAGTGTGCATGTCTCATTCCTCTTCTCATTATTCTTCTTAAAACATATCCGCGACCCTCATTTGAAGGTAAAATTCCTTCAGCTATTAAAAAACTACTAGCTCTTAAATGATCTGATATCACTCTATGACTAGCAATAGTTTTTTCATTAATAGGTGATTTAATTATTTCGGATGATGCAGATATGATCTTTTGAAAATGATCAATATTATAGTTATCATGAGTACCTTGAAGTACAGCCGTCATTCTCTCAAGGCCCATTCCAGTGTCAACTGAGGGTTTTGGTAAATTAATTCTTTTGTCTTTTGAAATTTGCTCAAATTGCATAAAAACAAGATTCCATATTTCTATAAATCTATCTCCATCTTGATCAGGGCTTCCAGGTGGGCCGCCTTTAAGTTTTTCTCCATGATCATAAAATATTTCTGAACAAGGTCCACAAGGTCCAGTATCTCCCATGGACCAAAAATTATCAGATGTTGAAATTTTAATTATCTTATTTTCCTTTAAACCGGCAATTTTTTTCCATAAGTCAAAAGACTCTTGATCTTCATGGAAAACTGTAACTGAAAGTTTTTCTTTAGGTAATTGAAATTCTTTAGTAAGCAATTTCCAAGCGTGATCAATTGCTTGCTCCTTAAAATAGTCACCAAATGAAAAATTTCCCAACATTTCAAAAAATGTATGGTGACGAGGGGTGTAACCGACGTTTTCAAGATCATTATGTTTTCCGCCAGCTCTTACGCATTTTTGAGATGTGGTAGCTCTTTTATAATGTCTTTTTTCTAGTCCAGTAAAAACATTTTTAAATTGAACCATACCTGAATTAGTGAACATTAAAGTAGGATCATTATTTGGTACCAAATTACTTGAATCAACTATTTTGTGATTATTTTGATTAAAATAATTAAGAAATTTTTTCCTTATATCAGTCAACAAAAATTGGCTCATATAATATTAAATACAGATATTTATAGGGTTGTCTATATAGAGATTAACCAGTTTTTTGCTTTTCGTTATCAACTACTAAGCAAATTTCTGATTTTGTCAAAAATCTTTCTCCAGTTCCATTATCTAATGAAAACATCCCGCCTATTCCCTTTACAGCGTCTATAGTTAGGTCTGTATGTTTCCATTTTTCATATTGATCGCCATTCATATAAAAAGGAACTCCTCCTATTTCACCTAATTTTACATCGTTGTCTCCCAAAGGAAATTCTCCTTCTTTAAAACACATAGGGGCGCTACCATCGCAACATCCACCTGATTGATGAAACATTAGTTTCTCTCCATACTTCTCTTGAAGTTTAGATAACAATGTTAATGCTGAATTAGTTGCAGATACTTTCATTTTTAATGTACGGCCCATGATTTAGAATCATGGGCCAGTATATATTATTGGTTAAAAGAATCCCAATTTC
>MDTB01002199.1_pt1 | contig 20021 bp, 15 predicted proteins | sample 811161 | NCBI WGS metagenome assembly MDTB01 (sample SAMN05326650, study PRJNA326480) | marine metagenome | isolation source: seawater | place: Mediterranean Sea | collected 2009 | reverse complement strand
TTTCACGTTACTCATGCCGACAACCGGCGTCTTTATTCAGTGAGAGTCACCGTTGAAAGCAATTCTGAATCGACCAAGCCCGACCCAGAGTAAAGCGAGTCTACTTCGTGCCAGCAACTTCAAACCGACTGGATACCTTCATTGGATCAACTTTTATCTCAATAGCCAGTGGCATTGGGATAACCCTCTCCTTAGCCCCCTTTAATTACTGGCCCTTAGCCATTCTTTCTGCAGGCTGTCTATTCCTGCTTATGCAAGGAAAGAATATCCGCCAAGCGGCGATTTTCGGCTGGCTGTTTGGTCTAGGTTTATTTGGCAGTGGTGCTTCGTGGGTTTACGTCAGTATTCACGACTTTGCTTACACTTCGACGGCCATGGCGGCCTTTCTCACGGCGTTATTTTGCGCTTGTTTAGCATTATTTTGCGCGCTGACTTGGGGTTTCTATTTATGGGTATTGAACGGCTTTAAATTCACTACCATAAACAAAAATAAAACATCCTATGGCTCGTGGTTACCGGTACTGCTATTCGCTTCAATCTGGGTGCTGGGCGAATGGTTAAGGAGTTGGTTGCTCACCGGATTTCCTTGGTTATTTGTTGGTTACAGCCAAACCGAATCGATTCTCAGTCCCTGGGCATCAATTGTTGGCGTCTATGGTATAAGTTTTATTATCGTCGCCAGCGGCGCACAAATAGCCGTGCTGGGGAATCGATTCATTCGAAAAAATATCTCGGGCTCAGCACAGGCAAACGATACTCAAAAAATAGCGGCGGTCTCAATCAGCCTGCTGATTGTCTGGCTACTACCTGTCGCTGTTGCATTTCCGAGTTGGACTGAAAAGAATGATCGAGCAATAACGGTTAGCATGGTACAAGCCAACATATCGCAACACGATAAATGGCAACGGAAGTATCGCCAACAACATTTGGCGTTATATTTACGACTTACCGATCCCCATTGGCAAAGCAGTGACGTGATCATCTGGCCCGAAGCCGCAATTCCTATTTTTCATGATCGTGCTTTCGCGTTGCTAGACACGCTTAATGATCGCGCTAACAGTAATCAAAGCGCATTTATAACGGGCATTCCAACGCGCGATCTAAACAGTAGCTCACGCTACAACAGCCTGATCGCACTCGGTACTGGGAAGGGCAGCTACCAAAAACAAAAGCTGGTACCATTTGGTGAATACATTCCTTTTGTGAATGTGCTTGGCAACCTGCTAGCGTTTTTTGATCTACCGGTTGCCGTGATGAGTGCCGGCGATCCAAAACAGTCACCACTCGAGATCGATGGCTGGCGCGCTCAACCATTGATCTGTTATGAAGTGGTTTATCCCAACTTTACCGCCAAAGCCGCCGCAAACAGTCAGGTGTTAATTACAGTGAGTAATGATAGTTGGTTTGGTCGCTCAATTGGCCCGCTGCAGCATTTACAAATGGCACAGATGCGAGCCATAGAGAACCAGCAGTATGTATTACGCAGTACCGGTAATGGCGTTACGGCCATTATTGATCCTAATGGCAATATTACCCAGCGCTCAGAACAATTTGAACAGGCCGTGGTGAGCGGCGAATTCTTCACTATCAGTGGCCAAACGCCTTGGACTCGATATGGCTACTGGCTTATACCCAGTTTGTGTGGAATGCTCTGTATCTCATCAGGGATATTAATACGCCGGCAGCAATATGAACGGTTAGAAGCTTCCTGATAATGTGAGCAGATACATCAATCCGAAATCACGCGCCCTGCGCTCCTCATTGTTTAAATTACCAGCTGGGCCTCTACCAAAACCATAATTAAGAGTCGTTTGATGGTCGACCCGATCTAAAAGGTTACGCAGTGAAAAGCGGGCCTTCAAGCCCCAAACATTTCTATGCTCGATATAAGCAACGACAAGATTTTTTTGCTCCCGCTTAGTGATGATTTGACTATAAAGGTACTCGGGCGCATAGTGGTTCTGTTCATAGGTTATCCCCCAAGCGATGGCTGTTTGAGGTATGTCTTGCCGCAACTCAGTATCGACTTTATTAATTATTTCATCGCCTAATCGTCGATAAGTATTGGTCAAGGGATCTTTTAAACGACTACGGTTATACTGCGAGTCTATCGTCAAGCGCGCGCCAGAAAAACCCAAAGAGCTTAATTCAAACGTGGCACTCAGCAGACCAGAATAACGTTTTGCCCTATCAATGTTGCCAACTGCATCCCTCCCAGTCCCAGATTCATCGTATACAGCCACACGTTCAACAATATCCTCGATATCTTCGGCCCTTAAGATAATACTGGCGGCGCCCCAGGATTTCAGACTTTGTTCAAGCTTAAATTCTAACTGCCAAGCTTGCTCTGGAACCAGATCAGGATTACTTTCATTACTGTTTGAATCGTTAATATCGATAGTCTGTAAAAAATCAGAAAATTTAAGCTGGCCGACCTTGCGAGAAACACCAACATAAAAATTAGTCAGATCACTGACTGCATAAGTTAGACCCAATAATCCTTTGGCACGAGTGAAATTTCTGTTTTTTTCAACATTGCCCGACTGGCTGATTTCAGATGTTTCTACGCCTAATGATAGCTGTAAACCTAGCGCTGGGTTGAGCGACTTAGAGTAACTCATATTGCTCTCAAAACGCAGTTCATCAACCTTCGAATCAACCCCGTCAAGATAACGATCTAGAAAATTATATGCACTTTCTAATGACCATTGCCAATCGGCGTCAGCAGAAGGCCAACCGAATTCACTGCGTAAAATACTTTCGCCTAACTTATCCTGCCGCTCACTCTGAAAAGGAGTTTTATTCAAATCAATGTATTTGAGCGATGATTGCTCTTGCTGGCGGCTCTCATTATGCAATGCAATCAACTTTAATCGACCATAGCCCAAATCAAAAGCGTAATCGCCACTCAACTCCATCGTCTTATGTATCGCTTTCCGCTCATAGCGCTGGCCTAAAATTGCGATGCTACTATTTCGAACTTCAAGATCTGATTGCCAATAGTGTTGATAAGAAATATCGACATGACCGGTATTACCGCTAGTCGGGTTAAATTCAAAACCAATAGCGACAGAGGGTTTATCGCGATCATAAGATGCTGCCTCATAACGGTACTCGTTGGGACCACCAGTATAATTAAACACCGTCTCGGGCCCGCCATGACCTAGACGGCGGTAGTTGTTATCAATGCCAAGACTCCAGCTAGTGGTAGAGTGCTTACCAGTCAGGGCTAAATTTGCTTTCCAGTAGGCAGGATCAACTAAATTATTTTGATCGCGGTGTTCGATGTGCCAACGCCAAGTGCCATTGATACCACTGCTATCAACCACGATATCCACAACTTCGCCAGATAGACCAGGCATACCAAGACTTGCCCCCTCATAAATCGTTATTTGTTGAATAGTGTCAAAGGGTATGCGTTTTAATACTTGTTCAAGGCTATTATTTTTACCTGCAACTCGATTCCCATTAATCAAAATATTTGCCGAGGCCTGACCTAGCCCCCGCTTTGATGCCTCTTCATTAAATGAAAAACCAGGGATATGTTTAACCAGTTCAAACGCATTGCTTGGACTGTATTGGGAAAAATCAACCGGCGTAAAACTCCTGAGGATCATTTTACTGCCTACCGATTGTGATGCATCAACTGCGCGAACTGAACGTGCATTATCAGCGGACACGGAAATAGCCGTTAGCATCAACGACCAACCGATGAGAATAGCGGTAATGAATACCCGCATTGATAACTCCTTGAATCAATAAAAATAAAAAAAGCCTCAAAATGAGGCTTTTAAAACCATGCAAAAGCACAGAGTATCGTTATTTAAACGCTATTTGCTTTTTCCATTATTTTCCACAATAAAGCGGGGAAAAAACGACGCAGGCGAACCATGGTTTTTGCCGATCCAGGTCTGACCACCCACTCACCTTTTTCAATAGCATTTTCAACGGCGTCAATAATGAATTCAGGACTAACGAATTGTTTATCGCCTGCCGTTTTGATACTACCGGGTCCATTTTGCATCGCCTGATCAACTAACGGAGTCTTAACCATGGGCGGACAAACTAACATAAAGCGAATGGGGCTGGCTTTATTTTCATGAATCATGACTTCGGCCCAAGTATTGGTTGCTGATTTAGTCGCGGAGTAAGCGCCCAGGTTATGCGTTAAGACATCGCCCGCCATTGAGCCAAACATAATAATATCGCCACTGCCACGTACATCCATTAATGGCCAAACCGTTTTGACCATATTCACCGTGCCGCCATAATTAATGGCCATCATTTTATTAGTTGCCTCTGCCGACATATCCTTGATCGATTGGCCAGGCATAATTGCCGCGCAATGGGTTAGTCTATCGATTGCGCCGATATTAGCTTCTACATCAGCAACCACCTGCTGGACTTGCGCTAAATCACTGGTATCACACTTAAACGGAGTGAGATTTGCATGCTCTGCCGACACCGAGGCTAAGTTATCATCGTTTAAATCAACAATTGCCACTTTAGCGCCCAAGGCCGCTAGTTGCAGTGCCGCAATTCGGCCCATACCACTTGCGCCGCCGGTGACTAACGCCACTTTACCGTGAAAAGCCATACCCTCTCTCCTTTTGCAATCAAAAAAACAATTATACCTATTTTATCTAGAATTTAACCTTGCCGATGATTAACCTCTGTTGTGGCGATTAAGCCTTCCCAGGTAAAAGAAGTAAAAAACAGCGTAATAAAAATCCATAAATAGCTACCTTATCGTATAATCACCCACTTACTAACTGACAATGACTTCATTTCACTGTTTATATTTAGCGAAGGTAATCACTATGGCCCTATCTCTAGGTCTCAACTTGAATTATTCTGGCCGACAAATCACGCTTGACCTCGAAGGTATCAATCGCGCTGAAAAATTAGGCTTTGACTCAGTCTGGACCGCAGAATCATGGGGTTCTGATGCCGTATCGCCACTGGCATGGATCGGGGCTAATTCCTCAACCATTCGTCTGGGTACCGCAATCATGCAAATGCCAGGCAGGTCACCGGCTAATACCGCCATGACCGCTTTAACGATGCAGCAACTATCGGGCGGTCGATTTGTTTTAGGCTTAGGCACATCAGGTCCACAAGTCGTTGAGGGCTGGCATGGTAAGCCCTGGCATAAACCACTCACTATGTCGCGTGAGTACATCAGCATTGTCAAAAAAATCTTTGCGCGAGAAGAAAAGCTTGAATACGACGGTGAATTTTTTGACATTCCATATCGTGGCGAACACTCGAAAGGCTTAGGTAAACCACTCAAATCGATGATCCACCCAACGCAGCCCATTCCCATTCATCTTGGGTCCATGTCACCTAAAGGCCAAGAGCTTGCTGGCGAATTGTGTGATGGTTTGCATTTAACGGCAATGATTCCAGAGCGGCCCAATGTCGTACTCGATAATATTAAGCGCGGGTTTGAAAAACGAACCGACGGAAAAAAATGGGAAGATTTTGAGTTGCTGACTAATGTGCAAGTGATCCTTTTAAACAATAAAGGAGAGACCACACAAAGCGCACAAGAGAAAATATTTATGACTAAGGCCTCCATGGCACTATATGTTGGCGGCATGGGTACTAAAGGAAAAAACTTTTATAAGGAATACTTTGAACGTGCTGGTTACGAAGAAGAAGCCAATAAAATTCAAGATCTCTATCTTAATGGCAAACAAAACGAAGCAATAGAAGCGGTTACTGATGACATGGTGCGTGTTATGCACTTAATCGGTACTAAAGATGAAATTCTTGAGCGTTATAAGGATTGGAAGGCTTCACCGTTAACTACGATGCTATTGGCAACAACTGAGCAAGATATATTGGCATTAGTCGCTGATCTTTAGGCTTTTTCATTAAAAATAATATCTAAAGAGCCAGAATATCAATAAAAAAACTAGCGATAGCGATGTTGCCAGCACTCTTTAAAAAAGGCGATCGGCTTTCAAAGAATGATCGAATAAGACGGTTCTTCGACTTAAGCTTGCAAGTCATTGTATGTTGGACCAATACGATCAGCGATAGGCTGTAACGCATCGCGAGACATACCGTACCATGCCAAGGCATTTTCACCTAGAAGTTTGCGAATCTCGTCTTCGGGCACGCCGCTAAAGTTTTCTTTTAAACGCACGCCGGTCATGGGCCAAGTACCTTCGGGGTGCGGGTAGTCGCTGCCCCACATAAGCTTGTCTTGGCCTAGGAAGCGGCTAGCCTGAAGGTCATCACGCTTAGCACAAGATGCACCTACACCGATATTACGCTTAAAGTAATCCGACGGTTTCATTGAAAGGTGACCGGTGTAGTCACCCAGTTTAGCCGACTCTGGGCCTGCGGTGGCATGAAAGTCGAGCATCCGCAGCCATGGCTCTAACATCCAGTTAGTACCACCTTCGGTTAAGCAGGCTTTCAATTTTGGGAACCGCTCAAACACGCCGCCCCAAATCATAAATGCGAGCGGACGGTACAGCCACCACATCACCTCTGAAACATAGAGACCCATCGCGCCGGGACGATCATCAGCGGGGATTTCTGGGAAACCCGGGCCAAAGAAGTTTTCCATTGGGCCAGGGCCAGAATGGAAATGGATCATAATACCCAGGTCCTGACAGACTTCCCAGAACGGATCGTATTTAATGTGATTGTAGCCATCAAACTCATTGGTCATCACCGGAATCATGACATGACGATAACCGTTTTCGGCACACCAGCGAACATTAGATATGGCGGTATTGACGTCCCAAAGCAGGGGAATCACTGCGACGCCAAAATGCCGATCGGGGTTGTTGGCGCAGAATTCCGATAACCAGCGATTATGTGCCATGGCGCCCGCCCACTGCAGTTCGGGTACCATATCTTTGGTTGGCATCGACAGGCCCGCACCAAAGGGAGGAGTATTGATCTCGGTGATGCCATCGGGAAAGATAATTTCTGCTGCGATACCGTCGGCATCCAGCATTTTCACTCGTTCTTTGTAATCCCACGCGCCGGTGAGCTGTTGCTCAATGCCTTTGCGCCAATCGTCGTTAATTTCCTTTATTAAGAAGCTTTCGGACGCTTTTTGTGACATTTCGATAGTGATTGGTACCGCCATATCAAGCATCTCATGATACTTTTCTTCGGTGTAGTCCTTGTACTGGGCAATAGGTAGGCCAGCGTGGCAGTCGGATGAAATTACAATAAAATTTTCCATAACTTAACCTAATCTTTTAATATAACTAATAAAGGGGTTTAATCGCAGCATAAAAATATGCGTAAAGTTAATTCGATTTCACCAACCGAACCGGCGTTGAATCACCATCGTCGTAAAACTGATTGAACCATTTTCGATATTTAGCAATGGGACCATCACTGTCACACAGTATAGGATTGGGCTGGTAAATTTTATGTTCCCAGATAGGCACATCATGTCCGACTTGCTCAACCACATTGTCTTGCACTACTTTAGCAAAAAATGCAGCCGTTTCATCTTGGTCGGCAGGAGAAGCGAATATCCATCGCATTGACACTCTGCTTTCATCAATAGGGGTAATAGTACCCTGCATAAACAACACAAAACCTCGATCAAATGTCTGGTATGTCATGCCTGGACCACAACTTGTCGTTGATAACGCACTTTTCTCCCATTTCTCACCCGTGGTATCAAGTACGCCATTTTCATCCTGAGCAGGGACCTTCGAAATCATCGTTGTGACGCGATGGTGGCCTTTTAATTGAATCTCGGCTTTGGGCATCTCGATACTGCTGTGCACATAAACAAAATGCGCAATATCAACGCCATTTTCACCCGTCTCCTGTACGCAGGTGTTTATCTCCCACTCATACCTTCCTGTCTCTTTCCAATCAGGGCTATTAAGATACGGTACCTCATCAACATCAAAGATAGGCGCTAACTTTCTAGGGTGATACCAAGCAAAGATAGTTCCATTAATTTCTCTGATGGGATAGCCATCGATGCATGGCTTATCTTTAATCTTCGTCGGCATATTCTTAGCATAGGGAACACTGGTACACATGCCGTCGCCATCAAACTCCCAACCATGAAAAGGACAGGCGATAGACTCCCCATGGACTTCACCACCATGACCCAAATGAGCACCCAGATGCGGGCAGAAAGCGTCAAGCAATATTGGTATGCCGGTCTCCGTTCTGTAAAGGACTAGGTCTTTAGCAAAAAAGTAAAGCGGCTTCACCTCTTTGATACTTAGCTCATCGCTGAAGGCAACCGCATACCAACCAAACGGGATAGGTAAGCTGGTTTTTTTCATGGCGTTACTCCTTACTCTGCTTTATTTGTCAACTAGCCTAATGAAGGGGCGACGGGGTTAGTGCGATTAAAAATCGATTCCATACGCAATTTAATTTTCGCCTCGGTATCTTCATTCATTGGGCTGATCCAAAACTGCTCATTGCGCAAACCCTGCAAAGCTGTTTGAGCCACCTCATCGGGGTGGGTGGTCTTTAATTCCATACCAAACTGCTCCATCATTTCGCGCATATCATCGACCGATTTAATTCCTGAATCATTCGCATCCCCTTTATCAAGCTCGGCAGGTCTTACTCGATCAGAATTAAATAAACCGGTATCCACCACATAAGGACCCGGGAATAAAGCGTTAACTTTAACTAAATCTTGAGCCGCACTGGTTTGATAATACAGTGCCTCAGTGATAGCCTGCACTGAGGCTTTGGTAGCCGTATAAATAGGTGAATCTGGCAACACCATAAACGCACCATTGCCTGAACCCGTAATCACCATATGGGCTTCTTGTTGCTGTGCCATTAAGCGCGGCATAAAAGCATTAATCGAGTTGATCACACCCCACACATTGACATTAAATGCCCACTGCCAATCTTGCTCGGCATACTCCCACATTGCACCCCCTTCACCAGCACCTATGCCGGCATTGGCAAAGACTAATTGGGCGCCACCTAATTCATCAAACGCCTTAATCGCGAGTGCCTTAACGCTATCGGCCGAACTTACGTCACAAAAACTGCTGTGCGCATCGATGCCTGCAGCAGATAAATCTGCCTGCGTTTGGGTTAAAGCGGCTTGGTCGACATCGGCAATTAATACCCTACCGCCCTCACGGCCAAGTGCAAATGCCAGTGAACGCCCCACACCGCTTGCGCCGCCAGTGATGACGGCTAATTTATGCTTAAAGTCTTGCATTTTTTATTTTCATTTTATACCAGTGGGGACTTCATCGGATTTTACGGCACTAAGACTTTTTTGGACCACCCTGATCACCCAACCAACGTGAGCCACCAATAGTGTCAGCGAATGGCCAAAAGCCTTTAGGATCTAAAGCACCTTCCAAGGTGATTTTCCGATCAAGAAAAATAGGCGTCCATAAATACGCATCTAACTGCTCACGCATGGGCAATTGGCTAGCAATGGGGTCCCAAGGACTATCACGTAAAATTAATTGGCCCTGCACTTTTTCTTTATAGGCAGTACCGTATTTAGTGAAGACCTTCACCACATGCGGCGGAAAATCATAGGACTCTGGCTGGTCATCCACAGCGCGCGAGCACTTTATCCACCATTCATTTAACTCAAACTCTGGGCCGTTATCTTCAACGCCAACCACCTCACCTTTAAATTCAGCAAAGGTATGGCCCTGATGAGTGGTCTTAGCCGACACGTAATTCATCAAGCGATAGTAACTCGTCTCGGCTGGAAATTTGGGCTGGCCAGTCTTTTCACGGCTAATAAAAATCGCTTGTTCTTGGTCAATACCAAAGCCAAGACAATATTCGCCCGCTACGCCGTCGTAATCGGCGTCAACATTAATCACGATACCGTACTCAGGCTCGCCCTGAACGGGAAAATTATAAAAGGTTAATCGTACAATTGGCTCGGCCCCGACTGATAGCCCAGGTGGCAATAATTTAGCAATGCATTCGGCATCGGTGCGATAGTTCACCTTAAGCATGGGCCAGTTTAAAATATCGCCGGGATTGCCTTGCGGGGCAGTGGTAGGATCAGCCATCTGTTGTTCTCCAGTAGTGTCGTTACTTACCTAATTTTCAAGCTATAAATTAAGCTCACTATTAAAAAGGCAGTTTATTTTTAGCCGTGCGGCTTCGCAATGACTTTTACCCTCGGTGAGGGAAATGTAATGTCTTTAACGTTCAATTATGGGGCCTTAGCCTGTGATTGCTGGTGCTGAAAAAAGGCATGTGCAAATTTGAAAAAAATTTAAGTAACAATCACCACCGAAATAGCGAATGATGCGCTTCTTAATCCACCTATTTTCAATCAGTTAATAAAGGTCACATGCGATGAGCCTCGACACAGCCATTCAGCACCACCAAGCCACCATTAACGGTATTAGCATGCATTATGTAGAGCAGGGCCAAGGCCTACCGGTGATTCTCTGTCATGGCTTCCCGCACACTTGGTATAGCTGGCGACACCAAATACCCGCAATCGCTGATGCTGGCTTTCGCGTGATAGCACCCGATTTGCGAGGCATGGGCGGCACCGAGGGCCCCGCTCAGCCTGAAGAATACGGCTTACCGCAAATCAACGCTGACTTAATGGGCCTTTTGGCGCATATTGGTGAACCTAAAGCCATATTTGTGGGCTTAGATTTTGGCGCGTTTGCCATTTATGACCTAGCACTGATGCACCCGGACAAGGTGATTGCCGTGATAGGCCTAGAAAACCCGGCCGCACCGCATAATCCTGAGGTACCACCGCTCACCGAGTATGCCGCTATGGCCAAAAACCATTTTTTGCACATTGAATACTTTCGCGAGCCGGATGCGGCCGATATTGACCTGCATGCCCATACTCGGGCGTTTTTATCTCAGGTTTACTATGCCTTAAGCGGTGACTATGATTTTGGCCAAGTCATGGCGCATCCGCCGGGTATCTCCTATCGAGAAGCATTACCCACACCACCCCCACTGCCTTGGTCATGGCTGACTGAGGCCGATATGGATGTTTATGAGGCCGCTTATTTAGCTTCCGGCTTTACTGGTGGCTTAAACTGGTACCGCTCAATGGATATTAAGTGGCAACAACGCAAAGCTTTGGAAGGCGTTACCAGCGAGGTGCCCGCCTACTTTATTGGTAGCGAAAATGATGTGGATTTAGAGCATTTTCATGGTGACCACCCGATTGAGAAAATGCGCGCGCAATTCCCTGACCTTCGGCTGGTAAAAATGATCCCCGAAGCGGGGCATTTGATGCAAATGGAGTGCGGCGAGGAGACAAACCGCATTCTAAAACTCTACTTAGAGGATATAACATCAAAGTTGGATATTTAAATTATTGATTTTATTGTGATTTTCAAGAGGCATCAAAATAAAGACTTATAAATAGCCTAAGCTACTGTTTAATATATAAAAATAATTCTAACAAAATTTAAATGCTTAATTGAGCCATTTATAATCAAAAAAATATTGACCTGCGCACAAAATAAGCGTATTTTCATTTTGTGATAGTAGGATACAAACTCAAATGTACCCCTTGTAATCACACTTGATAATAAAAAATGAAGCTTTGCGAAAAAAATAATAAGCAAGGTTCCTGGAGATGTTAATGAAAATTTTTAAACGGCTTTTAGCTGCTTCTACTCTTGCGGCTGTCTTATTTGCTTCTAATCAAGCAAATGCAACCTTCACTCAAATGATTTCCTTTGGCGATAGTTTCTCTGATACGGGTAATAGGTACATAGCTTCAAATTGTCCCTCTTCAACCTGCCAAGTGCCCTCCCCTCCTTTTTTTAACGGCAGAGAAAGTGATGGCCCTGTATATAATGAACTACTAGCTGGTATGCTTGGTATAACTGCTCCTACGCCATCCCTTAATGGTGGCACAAATTACTCTATTAGTGGTGCGAGAGTACTTCAAGATACAGAGTGGCTAGGTGTTCAAAAACCTTCTATTCAATCTCAGGTGAATCAGTATTTATCTGATAATAATGGTGTTGCTGATCCAAACGCTATCTTCACAATTGCTGGCGGTGCAAATGATTTGCAGGCAATCATTACCGGAGAGAGAACTGTAGCCGACCTACAAGCTGCAGCAGCGGGTTTTGTTAGCATAACTCAACAATTAGTTGATGCTGGGGCTAACTATATAGCTGCAATCAACCTTCCAGATATTGGCATGGCTCCTATTGCTGAAGGTAATGAATTTACTGCTTCCTATCTAACTGCTGTATCTTTCAACATGTTGATGGAGCCCGGATTAAATGCTATCTCACAAGTGAATCTTCTTGATGTATTTGCGGCTCTTAATTCAGCTGCTGCAGATCCAGGTGCTTATGGTTTTACCAATGTAGAAGACAATTGTCAGCTAGATATTGCTGCAGGCATTACCAATGATTGTAGCGGATATGTTTTCATGGACGAATGGCACCCATCAGCAAGTGCCCACCAGTTCTTGGCAGATAACCTATATGCGGATGCAGCTTTAGCCTCAGCTTCGGCGGTACCAATACCGGCTGCTTTGCCGTTATTTGCATCAGCTATAGCAGGTCTTGGAATTTTTAGAAGAAAAGCCTAATGCTGGCTTAAAGCACTGTTTTTAATGAAAATATTTTACATTTTAAAAATAAATATTATTGATTAAATCTTGACTTGTTTGAATTTTAATCGTAACATTATTATGAATATAAAAATTAGAACCCTGGAGAAAATTATGCTTATCAAGACTATTAAAACTTTAACCCTTACTGTATTGGCTTCTGTAGCCATTTCAGTTCAAGCTGCAACAGTTCAACTTACAGGCACTATTAATAACTGTGCCGGCCTTTGTGCAGTGCTCTCTGCCTCAGGTAATGAAGTAACGGCTTCATTCGACGATACTTTTGCTTCAGCGCCCAGCCTTACAATTGAAGGACAAGGTGGCGGTGTACTAACCTTTATCAACCAAATGTATGCCCCAAACATTTCTATGATGCCTCTAGGTGCTTTAAGCATTCCAACTCCTGCCCTTACTCATGGCGTTGATCTTTCTAGCAATGCTGACCAAGTATCTGTATTTGGATTAGGTTCGACTACTGGCGCACCTGTTTGGGGTGTTTTTGACTTAGTCAACAGTACTTTTGAGTCATATCTTTTCACTCCTGATAGCGATGGTGCAGGCCCCCCAGCCGTTCTATTCTTAGCCGACGGTACATTTACTACTGTACCCGTTCCTGCAGCTGCATGGTTTATGTTATCTGGCCTAGTTGGATTATTTGGGGCTAAGAGAGTTCAAGACAAAAAATAATAAAGTCTATAAAGATCTGTAAAAGCCACATAGCCATTAATGGTAATGTGGCTTTTTTTTTCAAAGGCAAAAATTTTCATATAACTTAAAAACACGGGATGATCATGAAATATTCTAACCTTCTGACTAACGGAGCATTAAGCCTCGTGCTGTCTCTGATTTCACTGGGTGCGGCAGCCAACAATATTGGCTCAGCACAAATTACTGGCATCCACAGTACTACTTTTGATGGGCCTATTAGCGCGTCAAACCCCTCTAAGCTTAATGGCGGAAGTGCAGTAGTATTTAACGCCGTAGGAACTACTCATGGTGGTGTGACTGAAACAGGCGTAGGAATTTTGAAATTCAATGGAGACACTCTTTACCTTGGCTCTGTAGTTCTTCCAGATATGGACGTAGTTATTACCTCGGGTGGAGTAACCAATGTACAAGTTTCGGGTGCATCAATGAACTTATCTGCGCCTAAGTTTGATGCGACTTCTGGTTCATTCTCTGTCGATGGAGGCGCTAACGTAGTAGCAGATGTTTCTGCCTTTACTGATGCGACGGTTTCTTGCGCAGGTCCTGGCTGCCCAGCGATTCCGTTTTTGAATTTAGACGGCTTGAATTACACCTTAGATGGGAGTTTGACTCCAGCAGGCGGTGATACCTTAACCTTAACTTTAGAAACCAATAACGGTTCATTATTGAGTGTCGAAGTCGTCACTGAACCTTTAGAAGTTACAGCTAATGTTGCTAGCGTTGAAGTGCTTGGCATCCACAGTACTACTTTTGATGGGCCAATAAGCGCTTCAAACCCATCAAAGCTAACCGGAGGTAGTGCAGTTAGCTTCAACAATGTTGGTACAGCAAATGGAGGGATTACAGAAACCGGTACTGGCGTAATATACTTCGATGGAGATAAGCTTTCCTTAGGATCTTTCCTACTTCCCGACCAAGACATTATCATTAACTCAGGCGGTATTACCAATGTTTCTACAATGGGCGGATCTATCAGTTTAAGCACCCCTAAAGTTGACAGTACACCTGGATCATTTGCAGTTGATGGTGGTACCAATATTGTTGCAGATTTTTCTTCATTTAGTGATGCAACAGTTTCTTGCGCAGGTCCTGGTTGCCCAGCCATTCCATTTTTGAATCTTGATGGCTTAAATTATACATTAACTGGTAACGTCACCCCCGAAGGAGGAGATGTGCTAGTTCTTACATTGGAAACTAATAATGGCTCATTATTAGCTGTGCAAATTACTACCGAAGTAGCTGGTCCTGAAGGAGCGAATGTACCCTTCCCAGTTTACGGCCTAATGTTACTTGCATTAGCTTTGGTGGGATCCGGAATCCGCAAAAAAGTAAGCTAATAAATTTTCACAAGGTATAATTTTTAGTTATACCAATTAAACGATAGCTCTTATCGAGTTATCGTTTTTTTTTGTCTTGGAATCTTGTACCATGCTCGATTACCCAAAGAATTATAATAAGGCCTACAAAATGTTGTGCAATTCTCTTAACCACAAGAAACTCTGCCGTTACAAGACATGTCTGGCTATTTTTTGCTCTTTTCTATCTTTGCTATTAATTGCTCCACTTAGCTACTCACAAGTACTTGAAGAAATAATTGTGACATCGCAAAAACGTGCAGAAAGCTTGCAGGATGTCTCTGTCTCAGTTACCGCATTATCAGGTGAAAAGCTGGCTGACGGGGCAATAGCCCGCTTAGAGGAAGTAACGGCCTTCGTACCCAACTTCACTCTGACAGAAACAGGTATTGGCACCAATATATACATTCGCGGTATTGGGTCTGGTATCAACCAAGGTTTCGAGCAATCGGTTGGCATGTACTACGATGGGATCTACTACGGTCGAGCGCAGTTGGCTCGCTCGCCTATCTTTGACCTTGAGCGGCTTGAAGTTCTGAAAGGGCCACAGGTTACCCTATTTGGCAACAATAGTATTGGTGGCGCCGTAAGCCTCAACTCTGCCAAACCAACCGATTACTTTGAAGGTTCTGCTAAAGCTTTATATTCTCCAGGCCATGGAGAAGAAGAGCTAAATCTAATCCTATCAGGACCTGTTAACGACAATCTTAATGCACGTTTAGCCATTCGCAAATATGACATGGAAGGCTATGTTTTCAATGAAAACCGGAATAGAAAAGAGCCGCAGCGTGACTACTTGACCTCGAGATTAAGTTTTCAATTTTTCCCTGAAAACGGAGCCTTTGAGGCAAACCTTAAGCTAGAACACTCTACTTTCGATGTTGAAGGTCGTCAAATTGCTATTATACGAGATGAGCCAACTAATTTTAGGGGTACAAGCCAATATGCCTTAGTTAGGCAACCGCGCTTTGGTGGCAATCCTTCCGCAACAAACCAAGACCCCAGCAATCTCGGATACCCTAACTGGTTAGACCTAGCTGAATTAGCTAATGGTAATTTTGTTATTAATGATTTTGGGGAAGCCCCAAATTTAGCTCAAATTTATAGTAGTGCCATCGATTATCCGAATCTTGCTACTCCAACTTATGATGACGATTTAATTTATCAAAGCCTTAATGGCCAGGATGTAGCCTTTCCATATCAACTAGAACGCCGAGGCTCAAACAAAGACTTCAGCAAAAACTCCATCGATAACGCTACTTTAAACATTGACATCCCACTAGAGGAAGGAGATTTAAAACTTATAACTGGTTATTTGGATTACAGCTATGACGAGCTCTGCGATTGCGATTTTACTGGTGCCGACCTGATTGAATATGAATCCAATGAAAGTTACGAGCAATTCAGCCAAGAGATTCGTTACACTTCAAGTACCGGCGATTTTGTTGATTATATTATTGGCGCCTACTACCAGAAAGATAGTCTAGAGTTTAATGATTATGTTGTGGTGCTAGATGAAAGCGCGCTAGAGGAAACACTCACCTTCATCTTTTCACAAACAGATCCCGATAAAGTAGATGACCTTGTTGGCGTTTCAGTACCAAGAGAATTTAATGTCGACAGCGAATTAATTGCTGGATTCGGCCAAGCCACTTTTCACTTCAGTGATGCTACACGGCTTATGCTAGGGCTTCGAGAATCAAAAGTTACCAAACATGGTTTCCGTGAGCTCACATACAAGCAACAAGATTTGGTAACACCACTTGATGACACATTAGATCAGTTTGGTAACAGTCAATATGATAGCGTTAGTTTTGTATTCGATGCAGCGCTGACAGTCAATGCTCATCGATCAAGTAGTAAGCGCGTTGAGAAACGTACCTCCTGGGCCATAATATTGGAACAAGACCTCAATGAAGATAACATGGTTTATTTGTCCGCAGTTAAGGGGTTTAAGGGTGGCGGTTTTGATACCCGCTCAAACAACCCAGACAACGCATTCGATTTTATTGACCGAGATGGTAATAAAATCGACATGTTAGACCCTGCCAACAATATACCAACATTTTATTCACCAGGAACATTTGAATTTGAAGATGAAGAAGCGCTAGCATATGAACTTGGACTAAAATCTCGTATTGGAGATCGCGCCGAAATCAATGTTGCCTATTTTTATACTGATATAAAAGGTTTACAACTCAGTATTTTTGATGGTGGTGTTGGTTTTAATGTTTCCAATGCTGGGCACGCTGTTACGCAAGGAGTTGAAATCGAAAGCCGTATTTCACTAACCGAGCATTGGTTTATGAATGCAAGCCTTGCTTGGATGGAATTTGATTATAAAGATTATAAAGATGGACTCTGTACATCTAGTGATATACTTTCTTTTGAAGATGACGATCCTACCACACAGCCAATCAACTGTACGAAAGTTCAAACATTTGTGCCTGGTACAACAACACCAATATTTATACCGCAGGCTGACCTTACTGGCTCTACTAATCAATATGTAGCTAGCTACGCTGGATCAGTAACTGTTGAGTACCAAAATAACCTAACTGATAAATTGCTTTTTAAAGGTAGTTTAGATGTCAACTTCACTGACGAATACAGCCCAGCTCAAAATCTTGACCCTGATCTACAACAAGACGGCTATGAGATCTATAATATTCGACTAGCAATAATCGATGATATTGATGATAAATGGGAAGTCGCCTTGATGGGACGAAATATTACCGATGAGAAAATTGTAAGTTATGCAAATGATGTCCCATTAGCGACAGGTATATTCGGAACTAAAACCTCTTATGGATTTATTCAACGAACCGAATCATGGGCCATACAGGCAAAATATAATTTCTAAATAAAAACCACGTTGGGATAATAAAAAACCCCCTAAGCAAGCTTAGGAGGTTTTAATATAAATCTATCACTCAGAAGCAAATTATTCAAAAAAATAACCCTAGTATATTTTCTGAAAATAAGCTACTGGCTAAGAAAAAATTTACACTTTAACAATTCTGCCCTAAGACAAAAAATTTATAAAGGTGTAACGTTTTCAGCTTGTGGACCTTTCTGGCCGGTAGTGATAGTGAATTCTACTTTTTGACCATCAACTAAAGATTTAAAACCTTCAGCTTGAATTGCACTAAAGTGAACAAAAACGTCTGGTCCAGACTCTTGCTCAATAAATCCGAATCCTTTAGATTCATTAAACCATTTAACTGTTCCGCTGACTTTATCTGACATGGTGTTTCCTCGTTAATACTTTTCTTACTGTTACGTTTAGCCTCTAAAAAGCTTTAATAACACTACTGATTTTAAGTGCCTGAGCAACAAGGCCCAAGCGGTTACGCTATCACTTTTTTCTAAAGTCTTAATCAGTACGAGCTAAACGCGGGGCGAAAAAAACGTCGAAAGGATTACAAACCATGAAAACTGTTTAAGCTATGCACACTATACGACAGTTTTTCAGGGGGTCAAGTTAGAAAACATTAAAAAAGCGAATAAGTACTGCGATTGAACAAAAATAGGCCATTTTTTCTAAAATTGGCTATATTCAACGTGATATATCGTCAAATATGGCCGTTTAGCTATTATTGTGGCGGTACAGAAAAGCCGTCTAGCACCGGCGTATAGCCCTCACCAAATTCACTTTCTAAACTGCTATGCAGGCCATCTAGGCTCCATTTTTGTTGCCCTTCTGGATTGATATGCGCTTCTCCGAATTCAGGTCGCTTCAAGCGATTGACTTGATTACCCCAAACCACAAACACTTCGCCAGCGATATGGCCCGCTTCAGGAGATGCTAAATAGCCAACCAGCGGCGCAACATTCGCAGGGTCAAAGGCATGAAAGCCCTCTTCTGGGGGGGCAAACATCGCAGCTGTGGGACCTTGCATGGTCATATCAGTCGATGCTCTGGGCATAATTACATTACAAGGAATACCGTAGCGAATCATTAACTGCGCCGTGCCCATGGTCATCGCCACGATACCGGCTTTAGCGGCCGAGTAGTTGGGCTGGCCGACTGAGCCAAAAATCGCTGCCTCAGAGGCCGTGCTAATCATTCGGCCGAAGACTTGCTCTCCCGCCTTGGCCTTGCCACGCCAATACGCCGCTACATTACGCATATTTACAAAATGACCACGCAAGTGAACTCTTACCACGCTATCGAACTCTTCATCACTCATACCAAAGATGGTTTTGTCACGGCAGTAGCCGGCATTATTGACCATAATATTAATATCGCCGTAAGTCTCTAGCGCAACTTTCATTAAGTTGTCGGCATCGGCCGTTTCAGCACAATCACCAAATACTGCAACGGCCTCGCCACCAGCGGCTTTAATTTCATCAACCGTGTCATGCGCAGCCTGCTCGGCATCAGGGCGATCAATATCATTAATCACGACGCGTGCCCCCTGGCTGGCAAGTTGAATCGCTTCCTCACGACCTAGACCTCGACCAGCACCAGTAATAATTGCGACTTTGCCTTCAAGATTTCCTGTATTTACTTCAGACATTCAATGCTCCCAAAAATAATGAAATTGGCCGTTGATGCGCGCAAAACAGCCTTACTGTTAGTGATAATTATAAGCGTTTTTACAACCGCTCAATAATCGTGCCTGTGCCGATCGCCGAACCACAGCACATAGCGATTAATGCCGTATTTTTATCTTGTCGCTCTAACTCATGGAGGGCCGTACAAATTAAACGCGCACCGGTTGAGCCAACTGGATGACCGATCGCGATTGCGCCACCATTAACGTTCACTTTACTCATATCGGCATCAAACACCTGCGCCCATGACAAGACGACTGCGGCAAACGCTTCATTGATTTCAAACAAATCAATGTCGCTCATATTCATGCCTGTCTTTTTAAACATGTGCTGAGTCGCATCCACTGGGCCATCTAATAAATAGTAAGGATCGGTGCCCACCGTGCAATCAGTGATAATCCGCGCACGTGGCTTAAAGCCTCGCGCCTTGGCTTCTTCAGCGCTCATCCATAATACTGCGGCAGAACCATCGGAGATTTGCGAGGCATTGCCGGCGGTATGAATACCACCCTCTAAAATAGGCTTTAATTGCGATAAACCTTCTATAGTTGTATCACGCAAACCTTGGTCACGGCTGACAGTCTTTGTCTCGTCAGTAGGCGTGCCATCATCAGCTAAACACGGCGCATCGACTGGGCAGATTTGACTATCGAAGCGCCCCTCGTCCCAGGCCACTTTGGCTTTTTGCTGTGAGCTTAAGGCAAACTCATCGACCATTTGACGGGTTAGTCCTCGATTTTTAGCGATACGCTCAACCATCGTAAATTGATCTGGCGCCGTATCCCATGGCCAATTAGGCGGCTGATAATAACCGGGACCATTATAGACAT
>MDTB01160066.1_pt1 | contig 20024 bp, 19 predicted proteins | sample 811161 | NCBI WGS metagenome assembly MDTB01 (sample SAMN05326650, study PRJNA326480) | marine metagenome | isolation source: seawater | place: Mediterranean Sea | collected 2009 | reverse complement strand
CTTTTTGAAAAAACTTCTTGATGCTAGGGTTTGATTTATCATTTTCTATTTCTCTAAATTTTTCAAGCAATTCTTTTTGTTTTTTGTTTAATGATATAGGTACCTCAGTATTTATTTGAACATATAAATCTCCGTAATCACCACCTCTCATTAGAGGCATTCCCTTACCTTTCAGTCTAAATTGTTTACCATTTTGAGTTCCAGATGGAATTTTAATTTTTGCTTTGCCCCCATCAATTGTTGGAATTTTTAATTCTGTACCAAGTGCGGCGTCTGTTATTGAAATAGGGAATTCAAAAAAAAGGTTTTCATCGGATCTTTTAAAAAGTTCGTGTGAATAAACATTTACAAATATATATAGATCACCATTACTAGCTCCTCTGGATCCTGCTTCACCCTTTCCAGATAAACGTATTCTGGTTCCATCATCTACACCCTTAGGTATAGTTACAGATAGTCTTTTTGATGCTTGTTTTTTTCCTGCCCCACCACAAATTCCACATGGGTTAGTAATTTCTTCTCCCGACCCTGAACATTGAGGACATGTCTGTTGAACAGTAAAAAAACCCTGACTAGATCTTACTTGTCCATGACCTCCACACATTGAACATGAGCTTAAATCGTGACCTGGTTTTGAACCACTCCCTGCACATGTATCACATTTTTCAGAGGTAGAAAATTTAATATCTTGCTTTTTTCCATTATAGGCTTCTTCCAAGGAAATTGATAAATCATATCTTAGATCTGAACCTCTATTATTTGATCTTTTTCTTCTTCCTCCTCCACCAAAACCTTCACCAAAAAAATCCTCAAAAATATCTGAAAATGATCCAGAGAAATCAAAATTACCAAATCCTCCTCTTGAACCTCCACCATTTTCAAAGGCAGCATGGCCAAAATTATCATAATTTTGTTTTCTCTCTTGATTTGACAAAACATGATAAGCTTCACTTGCTTCTTTAAACTTTTCTTCAGAAGTCTTATCACCTTTATTTTTATCGGGGTGGTGTTTTACTGCTAGTTTTCTGTAAGCAGATTTAATTTGATCGGAAGATGCTGATTTGTTTATTCCTAAAACTTCGTAGTAATCTCTTTTTGTCATAAATACTTATAGACAAAAGTTGTCAGTATTAGGCGCTTTTTTCTTTGTTATCTTCTTTTACTTCCTCAAAATCTGCATCAACAACATTATCGTCTTTTTTTCCTTCATTTTTATTTCCATCGTCTTTATTTTTTGTATCAGGTTTAGCACTTTGTTGTGACTTATATATAGCTTCACCTAACTTCATTGAAGATTGAACTAAATCTTGGGTTTTCTTCTTTATTTCTTCCACGTCAGTTCCTTTAAGAGCGTTTCTTAAATGTGATAATGAATCCTCTATTAATTTTTTATCTTGTTCAGAGATTTTTGAGCCATGCTCTTTTAAATTTTTTTCTGAAGAATGTACAAGAGTTTCAGCTTGATTTCTTGCATCAACAGAATCTCTTTTCTTTTTATCTGCTTCTTTATTAGCTTCAGCATCTTTCACCATTTGGCTTATCTCATCATCACTCAGTCCACCAGATGCTTGAATTTGAATTTTTTGTTCTTTGCCTGTTCCTTTGTCTTTTGCTGAAACATTTACTATTCCATTGGCATCGATATCAAAAGTAACTTCAATTTGAGGAATTCCTCTTGCTGCTGGCGCTATTCCAACAAGCTCAAAGTTGCCTAGAACCTTGTTATCTGAAGCCATTTCTCTTTCACCTTGCAAAACTCTAATTGATACAGCTGGTTGGTTATCCTCTGCAGTTGAAAATACCTGACTCTTTTTTGTAGGAATTGTTGTATTTTTATCAATTAACTTAGTTGATACACCACCTAAAGTTTCTATCCCTAAAGATAGTGGTGTTACATCTAATAGCAATACATCTTTTACATCGCCCTGTAAAACTCCAGCTTGAATTGCGGCTCCCATAGCCACTACTTCATCTGGGTTAACAGACTTGTTTGGTTCTTTTCCAAAAAAACTTTTTACTTCCTCTATAACTTTTGGCATCCTAGTCATACCACCAACAAGAACTATTTCATCTATTTCTCCAGCTGATAACCCAGCATCTTTAAGAGCTATATTACATGGTGGAATAGTTCTTGTAATCAAATCCTCAACTAACGCTTCAAGTTTAGCCCTAGTCATTTTCATATTAATATGTTTTGGTCCAGTTTTATCTGCAGTGATAAATGGTAAGTTAATTTCTGTTTGTGATGCAGAAGACAATTCTATTTTAGCTTTTTCAGCTGCTTCCTTCAGTCTTTGTAAAGCTAGCTTGTCTGATTTTAAATCAATACCGTTTTCTTTTTTAAATTCGGATAACAAATAGTCGACAATAGTATTATCAAAATCCTCTCCACCTAAAAAGGTATCGCCATTTGTTGATTTAACCTCAAATACGCCGTCTCCTAATTCTAAAATTGATACATCAAATGTACCACCACCTAAATCATAAACAGCAATTTTTTTATTTGCTTTTTTATCTAAACCATAAGCAAGTGAAGCAGCAGTTGGTTCATTAATAATTCTTAGTACTTCTAGTCCTGCAATTTTACCAGCATCCTTTGTAGCTTGTCTTTGAGCATCATTAAAATATGCTGGAACTGTAATTACAGCTTGTTTAACTTCTTGACCTAAATATTTTTCAGCAGTTGCTTTCATTTTTTGGAGTATGAATGCTGAAATCTGTGATGGGGAATACTTTTCGTCCTTAGCCTGTATCCATGCGTCACCTTTATCTGAATTAACAATTTTAAAAGGTGCGGTTTCTATATCTTTTTTTACACTTGGATCCTCAAAATTTCTTCCTATAAGTCTTTTAACTGCAAAAATGGTATTTTCCGGGTTAGTAACTGCTTGTCTTTTTGCTGGTTGCCCAATTAATTTCTCTTCGCTTTCTGTAAAGCCAACCACTGATGGCGTGGTTCTTGCACCTTCAGCATTTTCCAAAACCTTTGGCTGGGATCCTTCCATTATTGCAACACAAGAGTTTGTTGTACCTAAATCTATACCAATTACTTTGCTCATATTTTTTAATATTTATAACTCATATAAGTGTTAATCTTGCAACTACAACCACATTTTAATATTATTTTTTGACTATTTTCATCAATTTCCTGGTTTTTTTCCTCTTTAATAGTAACTTTTTCAGCTTTTTTTTTAGATACACCAACCAAAGAAGGTCTTAATAATCTATCTTTCATCATAAATCCTTTTTGAATTTCTTGAACAATTGTACCAGGATCTTTAGTATCATCTTCTATTTCCATCATTGCTTGGTGAAGGTTTGGATCAAGCTTCATATTAATTGACTTGATCTCTTCAATATTATTTTTTTTAAAAATTGAAATCATGTCGCTATTAATAATATTTAAATGCTCCATTACTTTACTAAGGGCCTCAGAATTTTTTAAATTTTCATCACTTTCCAAAGATACCCTAGATCTTTCTAAATTATCTAATAAATTTAAAGCTTCTTTTGCAAAAGAAAAGCCCCCATATTCAAAAGCATCATCTTTTTCTTTTTCATACCTTCTTCTTTGATTTTCCATTTCAGCAAATGATCTGGTTAGTTTGTCTTCTAACTCTTTAATTTTATCTTCAAAACTTAATTCTTTTTCCTCAATTGTTTCTTTTTGCTGAATTACTTCCTTTTCTTCAGTTTTTTCCGATTCTATTTCTTTATCTAAATGTTTTTTTTCATCTAAATTCTCTTTTTCCATAGGAGTGTATATGGTAAGAAATTCTATAATTTCCAGATGCAAAACAAAAAAATTACTAATTTATTAATAGGATCCAATAATCAAGGAAAAATTGATGAATTTATGCAATTATTGCCTAAATCTGTAAAAATACAATCTGTAAAAAAATATAAAATTAACAGTCCGACTGAAAATAGAAAAACTTTCAAAGGCAATTCACTACTTAAAGCAAGGTATTTTTCAAAAAAAACAAAACTAATTTGCCTAGCAGACGATTCAGGATTGCAAATAAGTTTATTAAATAAAGAGCCTGGCATATATTCTGCAAGATGGGCAGGTAAAAATAATGATTTTAATAGCGCAATAAAAAAAGTTTTTAAAAAATTAAATTTAAAGGACAAACATTGGAAAAAAAAAAATATCAAGGCAAGGTTTGTTTGTGCTTTAACAATTTATTGGCCAAATGGTAAATTTGTTACTTCTTTAGGAAAAATTGAAGGAAGAATCTCTGCTTTAAAAAAGGGAAAATTTGGATTTGGTTATGATCCTATTTTTATTCCCAAGGGAGAAAGTATGACCTTTGGAGAGATTTCTAGATTTGAGAAAGCAAAGATTGATCATAGAATGCAGGCTTACAAAAAAATTAAAAAATTTTTTTAAAACCTAAATCACTAGTTTCATAAAAATTTAAAATATGAGTTATCTTATCTCTATCTATTTCAAAGGTACCAATAATTCCTTTAAATTTATCTTTTTTTTTAAAAATTTTTCTATCTACAATAAAATCATTTTGTGTAGTCAGATAATACACTAGTCCGATTAGATCATAACTTATTAATGATAAATGCGTTGGAGCTTCATAAGAGGAATTGTTAAATTTTTTTTTGAACTCATTTAATTGATCTTGATTAATTGAAGGAAAATAAAGTGGGTGAATTGTTTTTTCTTTTACAAGTTTAGGATCAAACCATTGGTTCAATGTAATAAACTTTAATTTTTTAGAAGATACATCTGAATATAAAAGTGATGTTGCAATACTTATAAGGTTTTCATCAAAATCACAAATAACTATTGAGTCAAATCCTACTTTTCCAAGAGTATCTTTTTTTTTTAACTGTTCAATTTTCTTTTCTTTATTATTTTCTTGAGAATTTTCAACCCTATTAATTTCATCTATAAGATATTGTTTTCGTTTATTGTAATTAGTAAATTTTTGTATTTGTTTAGTAATTTTGGTTGGAGATGTGTCGTAGTAAAATTTTTTTTTATATTTAATCTTTATGTTCTTAATTGCTAGTTCTATCTCTTTTTTATAATTATTTTCTGGTATTAAAATTAAAGTTTTACTTAAATTTTCATTTTTCAAAAAATTATTTATGGCATACATTTGAGAGTCAGCATTAATTCCTGCACTCAATACATTTTTTGGATTGTTGTAATTTTTATTTGTTAGAGACAAAAAAGTCATGTCATTCAATTGATTAAGATATATTAGATTATCTTGAAAAACTGGACCAATAACAATTTTAACTCCCTGTTCTCTAAATTCATTTGCTGCAATCAAAGTTTGTTCAGGATTAGATCCAGTATCTTTTGGAATAACTTCAAAATTGGGATCATTAATTTTATTTATAGCCATTCTAGTAGCTTTTATTATTGATTTTCCTATTTCTGAATTAGGTCCAGTTATAGGTATCAGAAGTCCTAATTTAATTTTTTCTGAAGAATGTAAAGCCAAGTTACTATTTGCAAAAAAAATAAATAAAATTATAGTAATTTTTTTAATAATTATTTTCATTTTAGTGATATTATTATAGTTGTTTAATTTTAATGATTCCACATTCAGATAAAAAAAAAAACAAATTAAAATCTGGGTTATATGTTGTTTCAACACCAATAGGTAATTTAAGAGATATAAGTATACGATGTTTAGATACTTTAAGGGATAGTGACTACATTTTATGTGAAGATACAAGAGTGGCACAAAAAATATTAAATCGATACGATATAAAAGCTAAATTAATTTCTAATCATAAATTTAACGAAAAAAAAAACTTAACCAAATTCATAGAAATTTTAAAAAAAAATAATACTGTATCTGTTATTTCTGATGCTGGCACCCCATCGGTTTCTGATCCTGGAAATTTGATTATTAATGAGTGTATTAAAAATGAAATTGATATATTTCCAATCCCAGGACCTTCTGCAGTAACAGCTGCTATATCTGTAAGTGGATTTGGTGAAAAATATTATTTTTACGGTTTTTTTCCAGAGAAACTTAAAAATATTAAAAATGATTTAGAGGTACTATCAAAATTAAATTCGTCAGTAGTCTTTTTTATTTCTCCAAAAAAAATAAATAAAATTATTACACATTTAAAAAATTTTTTCTTTGGAAGAAAAATTTTAATTTGTAGGGAAATATCAAAAGTTTATGAAGAATATACCAGATGTGATATAGATGATTTAGATACGTATACTTCAGTTTTAAAAGGAGAAATAACGATAGTTATCTCTCCTCAAAGTAAAATTCAAAATATATCGAATAATTTAGACGAATCTGATAAAAAAATAATACGATCTATGATTAAAAATAATAGTGTTAAAGATATTGTAAATCTTTTTAAAAAGAAAAAAAATATTCCCAAGAAAAAAATCTATGATTTTTGTGTTGAGATTAAAAAATGAAACATAAATTTTTGAAATATTTTTTTATTTTATTTCTTACCTCTAGTTGTATTGGAACTAGTAGCAAAGGTTTATTAGGAACTGGTGTAAGTATTGCATTTGATCCAAGGACACTTGGAACACAAATAGATGATTCTATAATGCAAAAAAATCTTGTTGGAAGATTAACAACTTTAAATGCAAGTTATTTTATCAATGTAAAGGCTAAGGTTTTAGATGGTAAAATCTTTTTAACAGGAAAAGTTGACACACCTGAGGAAAAATTAATTATAACTAAAAAGGCTTGGGAGATTAAAGGAACTAGATCTGTAAAAAATGACATAAAGATAAAAGAGGAGTTTGACTTTAAAAGATCAGCAAAAGATATTTTAATTACATCTCAGCTGAGAACAGCAATGATAGTAAATAAAGAGATTAGTGCTGCTAACTATCAAATAGATACTTATAAAAAAAAGATTTATGTTTATGGTATAGCTATTACTGATGAAGAAAGAAAACTTGTTATTCAGGAAGCAAAAGAAATTTTAGATGTTGAAGATGTAATAGCAAGCATTCTGTTGGTTGAAGATTTAAGAGTTCAAAAAAATTAACTAAATATTTTAATTAAAATATGACTCATTACTGAGTTTACAAGTATAAAAATTAAAAGAGCTATCCAATACATAACTGTTACAGCTCGGTTTCTTTTTCTTCTAAGCAATACAAAATTCTTATCATCTAGTATTGATATATCTCTTTTTCCTATCACAGGATAATCATAGCTCCATCTCCAAATTGATTTTCCAAATCTATCATCAAGATTATTAAAGTATTTAATCCATGCGACAGACCATCTAAATGCAAAATATAAAATTATTAGAGCAAAAATATTAATTAGCATGTAAGTTTATAAAAATTATTTACTGTAATCTATTACTCCTGCTGAATATGCTGCTACTGATGCCAGATCTAATATTTCTGAAGTTGAAGATCTTAAGGGGGCAATTTCAATTGCCTGTCCTAATCCTATTAAAAGTGGACCTATAATTTTTGCTCCACCTAATGTTTTCATAATTTTTTGTGAAATTGCAGCACTATGCTGACCTGGCATAATAAGAACATTTGCTTCACCAACAATTTCTGAAAATGGATATAGATCTTTATATTCTTTGCTTAATGCAACATCTGGCTGCATGTCCCCATCAAATTTAAAATCAACTTTTTGATTTTTTAAAATATCTACCGAATCTCTTATATGTTTAGTTCTACTAGTTATTGGTTGACCAAAAGTTGAATGAGACAGAAAGGCTACCTTAGGGTCAAAACCGAAAAGTCTTACAACTCTTGCAGCTGATATAGCAATTTCTGCAAGTTCTTTTGATGATGGATATTCATGGACAGTCGTATCAGCTATAAAAACTGTTCTTCCTTTATTTACAATCATATTTAAACCAAACATTATTTCACCTGGTCTAGCATCAACAACTTTACAAACTTTTTTTAAAGAGGCAGAATATCTTCTTGTATTTCCAGTTATCATTGCATCTGCATCTCCACATTCTACCATGCATGAAGACCAAACTACTCTATCATTTCTAATCATTTTATCACAGTCTCTTTCTAAAGTTCCATCTTTTAAATGAAGCTTTTTAAAAAGATGTTTTAGATATTTTTCTCTAAGTAATTTATTTTTAGAATTAATTATTTTGATATCAAAATTTTCACTATACCCTATTTCTTTTAATTTTTTTTTAACTATTAGATCTTTAGCTATAAGTATAGGTATACCTAACCCACTATTTTTAAATGCTATAGCCGCCTTAAGTGTATTCTCGTCTTCTCCGTCTGCAAAGACAACTCTTTTGGGATTCTTTTTAATCTTATTGTTGATCCCCTGCATTATAGTCACTGAAGGATCAAGTCTTTGTTTTAGCTTTTCTTCATATAAATCAAAGTCCACAATTTTTTTTCGTGCGACTCCGCTTTTCATCGCTGCTTTTGCAACAGCTAAAGGTATCACGCTAATAAGTCTTGGATCAAATGTAGATGGAATTATGTATTCCTTTCCATACTTAGGTCTGTCACCCCCCATAGCAGCCGCAACTTCATCAGGAACCCTTTTTTTTGCAAGTTGAGCAATTGCATTTGCAGCAGCGATTTTCATCTCATCATTTATAGTCTTAGCCCTCACATCTAAAGCTCCTCTAAAAATATAAGGGAAACCAATTAAATTATTTACTTGATTTGGGTAATCTGATCTACCTGTTGCTATAAGTGCATCACTTCTCACCTCTTCAATTTCTTCTGGAGTAATTTCAGGATCAGGATTTGCACAAGCAAATATGATTGGATTCTTTGCCATTTTTCCTATTAGTTTTTTTTTGAGAATTCCTTTTGCTGACAGACCTAAAAAAACATCAGCATTATCAATTGCATCACTTAGAGTTCGTTTATTAGTTTTTATTGCAAAAGCAGATTTCCATTTATTCAAATCTTTTCTTCCAGTATGAATAACCCCCTTGCTATCAATCATAACAATATTATTTTTTGGAATCCCTAATTTTTTAATAAGGTTTGCACAAGCCATTGCTGATGCTCCCGCACCGTTTACAACTATTTTAATATTTTTAATTTTTTTTTTTGTAATATCTATTGCGTTTATAAGTGCAGCGTACGTTATAATTGCTGTCCCATGTTGATCATCGTGAAATACAGGTATATCTAAAAGTTTTTTTAGCTTATCTTCAATAACAAAACAATCAGGAGCCGCAATATCTTCTAAATTTATTCCTCCGAAACTTTTAGAAAAATTTTTTATTGAATTAACAATTTCATTTATATTTACAGAATCTATTTCAAGATCTATAGCATCTATATCTGCAAACCTTTTAAATAAAACTGCTTTTCCTTCCATAACTGGTTTTGAAGCTATTGCTCCAAGGTTGCCTAGACCAAGAATTGCAGACCCATTACTTATTACAGCAACAAGATTGCCCTTTGAGGTGTAGTCATAAGCCAAGTCTGGATTTTGGTATATAGCCTTTACTGGCGCTGCAACTCCCGGGGAATATGCTAAAGCCAAGTCTCTTTTAGTAGTCATCGGTTTTGAAGAGTTAATTTCAATTTTACCAGATTTACCAGTATTATGAAATTCCAGTGCTTCTTTTTCTGAATAATGCTCTATTTTATATTTTTTCATTTTTTATATTTAGATATACAATTTGGATAAAATTAAGACTAATATGATTTATGAACCTCATTAAGTCAACCGGCACATTTAGTTTCTTTACGATACTCAGCAGAATTTTGGGTTATTTAAGAGATCTTCTAATCGCTATTTATCTTGGTTCTGGACCTATTGCTGATGCTTTCTTCGTAGCATTTAGAATACCCAATACTTTCAGAAGGTTATTTTCAGAAGGCACGTTTAATGCAGCATTTGTTCCAAGTTACTCCTCAGAATTAACTAAAGGAAAAATAAAAGCAAATCAATTTGCAAATAGAATATTTAATTTACTTTTAATTTCTTTGATAATTATCGTTCTTTTGGTTGAAGTTTTTATGCCAGGATTTATCTTTTTATTAGCCCCAGGTTTTTCAGAAAACACTGATAAGTTGGAAAAAACTATACTATTAACAAGAATTACTTTTCCTTTCTTATTATTCGTAAGTCTTTCATCATTTTTTTCAGCAATTTTAAACTCACACAATAGATTTGCTGTATCAGCTGCAGCACCAATTATACTTAACATTTTTTTAATATTAGTACTTTTTTTTGGTCAATATCTTAATGATGAGTTAGTTGTATATTTATCCTATGCTGTTAGCTTTGCTGGGATTACACAAGCTATTTTCTTAATTTTTTTTGTAAAGAAATTTTATAAACCAAAAATAGATTTCAATTTTAGAAAGGATAAGAGAGTAAAACTTTTTTTTAGAAAACTTGTTCCTAGTATTTTTTCCTCTGGCGTTACTCAAATCAATATTTTAGTCGGTACAATTATTGCGTCATTTCAAGCTAGTGCAGTTTCTTATTTATACTACGCTGATAGAATATATCAAATTAATTTAGCCATTGCCGGAATTGCTATTGGTATTGTTATACTTCCAAATCTTAGTAAACATGTTAAGTCAAAAAATTTTTCGAAAACAAATTTTATTCAAAATAAATCTCTAGAACTGAGTATTTTTTTGAGTTTACCAGCAGCCATCTGTTTGTTAATAGGATCTCAAGAAATAACATCAGCACTATTCGGTTATGGATCTTTTAACGAAGAAAGCGTGAATAATTCTGCATTAGCATTATTTTATTTTTCCTTAGGTCTGCCTGCATTTTCAATAATAAAAATCTTTTCAAGTTTTTTATTTGCTAGAGATAATACTAAAATACCATTTTATCTATCATTAATTTCTGTATTGATAAATATTTCTGTTAGTGTTTCTTTATTTAGCAAAGTTGGTTTTATAATAATTCCAATATCTACTTCTTTAGCATCTTGGGTAAATGCAATTATGCTGTTTATCTTTATTAATAATAAAAAATATTTTAGTTTTAGAAAAAATTCAGCTTTATTATATTTAAAAATAATTATTTCAACTGCCATAACATCAACTTTATTCTTTTGTTTGATTAAATTATTTAAAAATTTTTTAGATCATGAAAGTGATTACAAACTTTTATTTATAATTTTAATAGTTTTATTAACTTTTGTGATTTATATTTTGATTTCTATGATTACTAAAGCTTTCAATAAATCAGATATTAAATTAAAGTATTAATCATAATGTCAAAAAAAATATTTTCAGGCGTGCAACCAACTGGTAATTTGCATTTAGGTAATTATCTTGGAGCAATAAAAAACTTTACAAAATTAGAAAATGATAACAATAATAGTTGTATTTTTTGTGTTGTTGATTTGCATTCAATAACTGTTCAACAAGATCCAAAATTGTTAAAAAAAAACATAAGAGAAACAGTAGCCACTTTTCTAGCTTGTGGAATTAATCCTGATAAGAGTATTATTTTTAATCAATCTTCTGTGCCTGCGCACTCGGAAGGTGCCTGGATATTGGGTTGTGTTTCTCGAATGGGTTGGTTAAATAGAATGACACAATTTAAAGAAAAAGCTGGAAAAGATAAAGAAAAAGCAAGTATAGGGCTTTATGTTTATCCAGTATTGATGGCAGCAGATATATTATTGTACGACACAACTCATGTGCCTGTAGGTAACGATCAAAAGCAGCATTTAGAGTTGTGTAGAGATATAGCTCAAAAGTTTAATAATGATTTTCAGCAAAAAGATTTTTTAAAAGCTCCAGAACCTTTAATACAAGAAAATTTTTCTAGGATAATGAGCCTCAAAAATGGATTAAATAAAATGAGTAAATCAGATCCATCTGACTCAAGTAGAATTAATTTAACTGATACAAAGGATCAAATAATTAATAAAATTAAAAAAGCAAAAACCGACAATTTATCTATGCCTAATTCTAAAGCTGAATTAAAAAATAGACCAGAAATATATAATCTTATTGAAATTTATTCTAGTTTCACTGATGAAAACTTAGAATTATCATTAAAAAAATTAAATGGTAAAAGTTTTGTAGAATTAAAAAATCTTATATCAGATATCCTAATTGAAAAAATAGAACCAATTGGTAAAAAAATTAATGAGTTATTAAAAAATAAAGACTATCTTGATAAAATTTTAGATGAGGGAAGTACAAAAGCTAATAATATTGCTAATAAAAAAGTTAAAGAACTCAAAAAAATTATTGGTTTGATATGATAATTAGCACTTTATAATATAAATTTAATAACTATATTAATTACATGTATATTCAAACTGAAAAAACGCCAAATCCAAATTCTTTAAAATTTATACCTGGAAAAATAGTATCTAATGCAGGATCTTTTGAGGTACTAAAAAAAGACGATGTTAGTAATAGTTTAATAAGAAACTTATTATCTATAAATGGGATTTTAAGTATATTTCTAGCAAAGGACTTTATTTCCATTAGCAAAGATAATGAAACATCATGGGAAGATATAAAACATATTGCTATATCTTTAATTAATGAATACTACATTTCAGGAAAAGAGTTAGTTGTTGATAAATCTCTGAATGATAATTCAATTGATGAAAGTCGCCCTGAAATCGAAAAAAAAATAATTGAGTTATTAAATACAAAAGTAAAACCTGCAGTAGAAAGAGATGGAGGAGATATAAAATTTAAAGAATTTAAAAATGGCATAGTAAAAGTCGAACTTAAGGGTAGCTGTTCTGGCTGTCCTAGTTCAACTATGACGTTAAAAAATGGAGTGCAAAATCTTCTTTCTCATTATATTCCTGAAGTTAAGTCAGTAGAAGCAATTTAATATTATATTAACATGATTAAACTAAATCTTTCGTATAATAAGATAGTAAAAATTAAAAAAATTTTAAAAAACAAAATAAGTGTTATGTCTAAATTAGATAAAACTCAAATTGTGAGTTTTGAAAAATTTCTAAAAAGCTTTTATCTTACGTGCTTTTCAAGTTTAGTAATAATAGGTCTCTTTTCTATTGCTCCTAAAATAATTATTTTGAAAAAAAATTTAGAATTAAATAATTATGAAGCTGAAAATAAATCTAAACTTATTTTAGATAAAGTCTTAAATGGAGAGGAACTTGATCAAGATTTTAACGAAAGCGATGATATTGATACTACATTCATATATGATGATGTTTTGGTAGAAGTAACACCAACTAATGACGATGAGAGATTAAATGCTTTAATTATCCAAGAATTATTTAAGACAATAGATTATAATTTGAAAGATGTAAGAAAAAATAAAATTGTTAAACCTGTAGATTTAAGATTTTTACCAAAAGAATTAAAAAACATAGAGGATATAAAAGAACGAAAGAATTTATTTATTAAGATCATTTTACCATTAATTATTGAAGAAAATGATAAAATTTTGAATGATAGAAAAATTTTATTTTCTATTCTTAATAAAAACTCCAATTCTGATCAAGAGTCGAAATGGTTAAAAACAAAATTCAAACAATATGGACTTAAAAATAAGGATATTCTTTCATTAAAGATTAGAATGGACATCATTCCAACATCATTAACTATTGCTCAGGCAGCAAAGGAAACTGGTTGGGGCACTTCCAGGTTTGCGATTGAAGGAAATGCGTTATTTGGACAATGGACTTATTCAGGAAGTGGAATTAAGCCATTAAAGGCTAGCGATGATGAAAATCACAAAGTAATGAAATTTCAAATTTTAAAAGCTTCGGTGAGAGCGTATCATAGAAATTTAAATACTCACAGCAGTTATAGAAAATTTAGGATGAAGAGAGCAGAAGCTAGAGATAATGATGAAAGTTTAGACAGTATTTTGCTTGCTGATTACTTAGATAAGTATGCTGAAACTGGTTTAGAATACACAAAGACTTTAAAAAAAATCATATTACAAAATTCTCTTAAAGAATTTGATGATGCCAAAATTTTAAAGAAAAAAAATAATACAAAAAAACAAATTTAATTGCTAATTGTAAATTGAATTCCTAACCATCTCCATCCATCGCCATCTTTTAATGAGCAATTAACTCTTCCTCTTCTAAAATTAAATTTTTCATTCAAATTTAATCTTAAAGTATTATCAATTTTTGTGGTTTTAGTTTTAGACCAGTCATCCCCATTATTTGAATAGCAATTGATATTATCGATATTTTCTTGATTTTTAAAAAACTCTATTTCCATTTTAGGAGGGTTACTATTTTTTTTTACAATCAATTTGTCCTCAGGTATTAATTTAAAATATTGTAATGGTAAAAGATCAACTAAAAATTTAAATCTTTTCAAATCACCATATTTTTCATTTATAGGGAATCTTGGTAACTCAAAAATATCTTTGTTTACATCTATAACTCCTGAATTTTGTCCAAAACCATATTTGAATTTTTTCATTATATATCTTTTTTGAATCAGGCTGTATTCACCAAATGGGTATGAAAAAAAAATTGGATTATATCCTATCTCTTTTTTTAAAATCTCCGAAGATAGATCAATATCTTTTTTAAACTCCTGAAATGAAAATTTAACTAAATATTCATGAGAGTGAGAATGATTACCAATAAACCCAAAAGGACTTTTTTCAACCTCTCTTATTTGCTCCCAGGTCATGTAACCGTCTCTTCCAACTGCTTCTGTTGAAACAAAAAGTATAAATGGAATTTTATTTTGTTTTAAATAAGGCCATGCATTTTTATAAAATGACGTAAATGCATCATCAATAGTTAATAAAAATTTTTTATTTTTTTTAGCTTTATTGAAATCTAAATCAAAATCTTTTGGGTTATAAAAACTATAGTTTTTTTCTTTTATTATGTTCATTTGTTTTTTAAAATCTTGCATATTTATATTTGTTGAAGGATACTTAGTTTCATCAAATCTATGATACATTATTGATATTACACCCTTATCTATTGGATTAAATTTTTTGCCATCTGCCGATAGATTTGAAAAAATAAAAGTGTTAAAAAGAATTAATATTATGAATTTTTTGATCATAGATGCTGCATCAGATAAGATTTATTTTTTTTTATATTATAATAATAGATCATATTCTAAATTTTTTTTATCAAGTAGAATAAATTTTGAGAAAATTGTGTCAATTTTGTTTAAATTTCTCAAGAATAATAACGTACATTTAAAAAAAATTGATAATATATTGGTAAATCAAGGACCTGGTAGATTTTCAAGTTTAAGAATTTCGATTGCAATAACTAAAGCTCTATCTTTAAGCAATAATATAGATTTTTATGGCTTTAATGCTAAAGACTTAAAAGATAATAATTATGAAAATATAATAAACCTATTTAAAAAAGGAAATTTAAAAAAAAATTTGATTAAAATAGTATATTAGAGTTAAATTATAAAATGAGAGATTCAATAGAAAAAAAATGTGAAATAAAAGGTGTAAAACTTACTGAGCAAAGAAAAATAATTGCAAAAGTTATGTCAGATTCAAATGACCACCCAAATGTAGATGAATTATATAATCGAGTTTCAAAAATAGATCCAAAAATCAGTATTGCCACAGTTTATCGTACAGTAAAATTATTTGAAGAGTCTGGAATATTGGCAAAGCATGAGTTCAAAGGTGACAAGGCAAGATATGAAGAACTTAACGAGGGACATCATGATCATTTAATAGATATTAAATCGGGTGATATAATAGAATTTGTTGATGATGAAATTGAAAAGCTTCAAAAAAAAGTTGCCGAAAAATACGGCTATGAATTAGTAGACCATAAACTTGAATTGTATGGAGTTAAGAAAAAATCTTAACCTTATGCAAAAGAAATTCTTTATTAAAACATTTGGCTGTCAAATGAACGAGTACGATTCAAATCGTATAGCAGATAGTATTAAGCAGATCGGTTTTTCCAAGACAAATAATTATGACGATATGGATTGTTACATATTAAACACTTGTCATATAAGAGACAAAGCAAAGGAAAAAGTTTTTGACGATATAGGGAGGTTAAAAAAAAATTACAGATCTAGAAAAAAACCACTTGTTATATTAGCAGGGTGTGTAGCTCAAGCAGAAAATAGCGAAATACAAAAAAGAGAACCATATATTGATATCGTAATTGGACCTCAATCTTATCACAAACTTAATCAAACAATTTTAAAACAAATAAATGAAAATAAAAAAATTGAAGAAACTGAATTTGATAGTATAGAAAAATTTGATTATTTAGATAAAATAAAAAATTCATCTAATAAAATTTCTTCATTTCTAACTATTCAAGAAGGATGTGATAAGTTCTGTAGTTTTTGTGTTGTGCCTTTTACTAGAGGTCCTGAATATTCAAGATCAATTGATCAAATTTTAAAAGAAGCTGAACAATTAGTAAGAAACGGAGTCAAAGAAATAACTTTGCTTGGTCAGAATGTTAATGCATATAACTTTAAAGAAAATAACAAGACATCTAAACTTTCAGATTTGATATTAAATTTAGATAAATTAAATGGGTTAAAAAGAATACGATATACTACGTCTCATCCAAAGGATATGACTGATGACCTAATCGAGTGTTACTCTTTGAGTAAAAAATTAATGCCATTGGTTCATTTGCCAGTACAAAGTGGTTCAAATAAAATCTTAAAATTAATGAATAGAAAACATACAGTTGAGGATTATCTTAAAATTTTTGAAAAAATTAAGAAAATAAATCCAAAAACTGTTTTTGCCAGTGATTTTATTGTAGCGTATCCAGAAGAAACAGATAATGATTTTAAAGATACATTGGATTTAATAGATAAAGTTAAATTTACTAATTCATTTTCTTTTATATTTAGTGCAAGACCTGGAACAGTAGCATCAAATTTAGAACCCATAAAAAAAGACAAAGCCAAAGAAAGATTACAAATCATTCAAGATAAATTATTTTATTTTCAAAACGAGAAAAATAAAAAATACATCAATAGAACTATTAATGTTCTCATTGAGAATAAGGCAAGACTTAAAAACCAGTATTTTGGAAGAGCTGAGGATATAACCCCTGTTTTTATCGAATGTAACGAAAATCTGACTGGTGAAATCATAAAGGTTAATATAACAAAAATGAATAAAGTAAATTTATTTGGAAACATGGTAATTTAAATTTGAAAAATTTATCTTTTAAAAATCATAATCAAAACCTAAGATTCGTATACTCTGAAAATGATACTTTAAGCATTATATTTCAAAACAATGAACTGTTAATGGGCGTAGTTGGAGAGTTTAATTCAAATTTGAATGAACTTGAAAAGTTAACGGAAACAAAGCTTTATTTTAGAGGTAATTCAATTATTATTAAGAATAGTAACGGAAAAAATGAAATCATTAAAAATGCAATAATATTTCTAGTTGAACAATTTAATAATAATGGATCAATAGAAAAAAAAGATATAATTTCTTCTTTAAATAAATTTATGGTTGATGAAAATTTAAAAAATGAAAATCAAAAAATAGAATATATAATCAAAACACCGAAAACTTCTGTAATACCAAGATCTGAAAAACAGAAAAACTATCTCAGAGCTTTAAAAGAGAGCGACATTGTGATTTCAGCAGGACCCGCAGGAACAGGTAAAACTTTTTTAGCTGTAGCTGTTGCGCTTACTATGTTGTTAGAAAAAAAAATTGATAGGATAATATTATCAAGACCTGCAGTCGAGGCGGGTGAAAGATTAGGTTTTTTACCGGGAGATATGCGAGAAAAAGTAGATCCATATTTAAGACCATTGTATGACTCTCTTTATGATTTATACGATTATGAAAAAATTCAAAAAAGGATTGAGATTGGAGATATAGAAATAGCCCCATTGGCATTTATGAGAGGAAGAACTTTAAAAAACGCATTTGCAATTTTAGATGAAGCACAAAATGCAACAGATACTCAAATAAAAATGTTTCTAACAAGAATTGGAGAAAACTCAAAAATTGTTATAAATGGTGATCCTTCGCAAATTGATTTACCAAATAAATCTTTATCTGGATTAAATAGATCAAGAAAAATTCTTGGAAAATTTAAAGAAATATCTGTGGTTGATTTTGATCATAAAGATGTTGTAAGACATCCTTTAGTATCTAAAATTGTTAAAGCATATTCTGATCAAGATAATAATGAATGATCAAAGGAAATATAATTGTAGAATCTTCTAAATGGTTAAAAAAGATTAAGAGTCCAAATCAATATTTTAAGAAAAAAATAAGTAAATTAAATAAACTTCTAAAACAAAAACAAAAAAAAGAACTTTCTATTTTATTAACTAATAATAAAAATTTGAAAAAACTAAACTTTAGATTTAGAAAAAAAAATAAACCTACAGATGTACTTTCATTTCCATCAGCAGAAAGAAATTATATTGGTGATATTGCTATAAGTTATGAATTTGTTAATAAAAAATCCAGTTTATCCAATTTTAATTATGAGCTTGATAGGCTTTGGATACATGGGTATCTTCATTTGATAGGTTATGACCATAAGAAAAATAAAGATTATTTTAAGATGATAAAAAAAGAAAATTTATTAGTTAATAAATTAAATCCAGGTGATAAGAAGTAAATTATTAATTTTTAGCATTGTATTATTAGGGCTATTTTTGGGAATTATAAGTTCATTTTCTTTGCCACCTTATAATTTTTATTTTTTAAATTTTTTTACACTGCCAATTTTTTTTTTAATTGTTTTAAATAATAAATTAAAACTAAATTTCTTTGTTGGTTGGTTTTTTGGTTTTGGATATTTTGCTTCAAATCTCTATTGGGTAACTAATTCATTAACTTTTGAGGACATTTTCAAACCACTAATACCAATAGTTTTAATATTATTACCATTACTTCTTGGTTTATTCTATGGATTATCAACTCTACTTTTTTCATTTTTAAATAAAAATAAAAACTTGTCTTCAATAATCTTGTTTGTCATAATTTTATCATTGGTTGACTATTTGAGAGGCAATGTGTTAGGAGGCTTTTCCTGGAATATGTTAGTTTATAGTTTGTCAAGTAGTTATAAATTATTGCAAATTTTATCAGATATCGGAACATATTCTTTAAATTTAATTGTACTCACAATTTTTATTATTCCATCTGTTATTTTTTTAAAAATTAGCTTTATAAAAAAGATATCTGTTTTAACTTTTGGAATAGTAATTTGTGTCATAAGTAGTTTTTATGGATCTATAAAAATTAGTAATAATTATAAGATTCAATTAGAACCACTACATTCAAAAATTAAAGTTATTTCTCCAAAAATTTCTTTGAATAGATTTTTTGAAGGTGAAACTTCGGTTTCAATTTTAAAAGAATTAATCAAAACCAGCAAGCCCGAAAAGGAAATTAGTACTATATTTATATTTCCAGAAGGTTTACTAAATTTTAATTTAATGGATTTAGATCATTATAGAAATATTTTTAAAGAAAACTTTTCTGATAAACACGTAATTGTTATTGGAATTAATTCTTCGAAGAATAATGATATTTATAATTCTATGGTTCTTATAAACAATGAAGCAGAATTAATTCAAAAATATGACAAAAATAAATTGGTTCCATTTGGAGAATATTTACCATTTGAAGTTTTTCTAAAAAAAATGGGTTTAAAAAAAATTACTCAAGGATATCAATCTTTTAAAAAATCATCCAAAAGAGATTTATTTATTTTAGGTAACATTAAATTCTTACCCCTAATTTGTTATGAGATTATTGATACAGGCAAACTAAATCCTAACAATTATAATTTCGATTTTATTCTTAATATTTCAGAGGATGGGTGGTTTGGTAATTCAATTGGAATTAATCAACATTTCGCTCATGCTAAATTCAGGGCGATTGAAGAAGGAAAATATGTTATTCGTTCAACAAACAACGGTATTACTGCGATTATTGAGCCTACCGGTAATTATCTGAATAAAATTGAATCAACTGAAAAGGGATTTATTGAACTAAAAGAGTATAGAAATACAAAAAAAACTCTTTTTTCTTCTCATGGTAATAAAATTTTCTTTTATTTAATCTTAATTTATATTAGTTTTTTTCTTTTTTTAACAAAATTCAAAAGGGGATAATAAT
>MDTB01133619.1_pt1 | contig 20025 bp, 16 predicted proteins | sample 811161 | NCBI WGS metagenome assembly MDTB01 (sample SAMN05326650, study PRJNA326480) | marine metagenome | isolation source: seawater | place: Mediterranean Sea | collected 2009 | reverse complement strand
GACGCTAACCGTCACACCGTTCCGGCAAGTTCACGGGCGCATCGATTCCCTAGGCTTTCGTATCGGCGACATCGCCTATTCCAGCGATATCAGCGATTTGCCAGAAGAGAGCGAAACCATTTTGCAAGGGCTTGATACTTGGGTTGTAGATGCCTTAAGGCGCGCGCCACATCCGACGCATTTCCATCTCGACAAAACGCTGAAAATGATTGAAAAAATTAAACCCAGGCGCGCAGTTTTGACCAATCTTCATATCGACATGGACTATCAGACGCTCATCAAAGAGCTACCACCGCATATAGTGCCGGCCTATGACGGTATGGAATTCTGCCAAATGTAGGCAATCGCGCAACAATAGCGGAAGAAAACGCAAAACAGCGTTGATAAGAATTGCAAGAAATTCAAATGACGTTAACTAATTGATCGAGGAGTATTTGCGTATGCGTAACGGGTTTTCACTGGTTGAACTACTTGTCGTGGTTGCAATCATTGGTCTCATCGCCGCTGTGGGTGTCGTGTCTTACAATGGATATATTGACGCGACCAGGGAAGAGGCGACACTTCGAAATGCAGATACCGTCGCCAGAGCGTTTGAGCAAGACTATCTGTCATTGCGCAATGGCATAAACACGACATCGGAATTGGGCAACAAACTCGTGGTGAACGGGGTTGAACTGACAACGCAGGTGGTTGAGACGAGCAGCTGCTTCAAATACGCGGAAAACGTAAAGACGTTTCTAGGTGATCGGTTCAAAAACGCTTATGACGACACGCAGGATTATGCCATCAATCTGCACTTTGATCATTCCGTTTCCGGCAGCTCCAATGTGCTGACCTCAGGTCAGATTGGGCTACAATGCGCAAATGTTTGCTCTCCCGTGACCGGCAATTTTTATTTGCACCAGTGCACATGCACTGGTGGTGAAGAATGTGAACTATATAACTTCACCAAAGCAGATTACGAAACCTTCGTCGCCGACACATCTTGCCCCGGTGCATCGTGTCCTTATGTCATCGGGGACGAAGAATTCGACGCCCATGATTATTATAATTCGTCGGGCGCCCAAAGCCGTATTGCAAGCGGCCTCGAAATTTGGACCGGCATATCGAGTGATGCCGACAATACGCGGTTCGTCTTAGTCGGTCCGCATTTACCTGATTGGCTGTGTCCCAAACCATCCGTCGCGATGGCTTCAGGGTCCATCGGTTGCGACTGTGATGACCCTGCGGATGCATCTTATCCGTGTGATTGAGGAGAAATATAATGAAAAAATCACGTGTATTTATATTTGTCACATGCCTGACAATGGTTGCGGTTGCAGCCGAAGCGCAGCGGCGCGGATTCAGCAGTAGCGGCGCCGGTAAGGGCGCTTATGATGGCACCGCCTCAACTTCATCATGGAACATAGACAGTTCGCTGGATGGCGATTGCCTCGCACAATTTAACAAAGTGTGCTCCGAATTATCGCCAGCACAATACCAGTCAGTTAAAGCCAAATATGACGCTGCGAGCGCCGCCAATTACGATAGCAATGCAGACTTTGAGACCGCCAATGCACTTGGCTACACCTTGACCGCTGATGACGGAACCACCTGGTCTGAGGCGCAAGCCGCCAGCACAGATCTCGAAACAGATTGCAACGACACCCATAATGGTAATTGCGACGCAATTACTAAAACCCAGTTTGTTCAAGTCAATGACGGACGCGCTGACGCAGTTGCTGCTGGCTATGATGGCTACGCCGACTGGAGCGACGCGAATGCGCAGGGATATTTGCAAAATGCTACCGATCAATCCGTTTGGGCCGAGGCAAAAGCCAACTCGCTTTCGGCTTTCTGCGAAGCTGAAGTGCCCGGCGAGACAGAATGTAGCGCGTTAACCAAGTCCCAATATCAGGCAGCCCAGAATGGCAACGCTCTGATGGAAGCCAAGATTGCCAAAGTGACCGCAGGCACGTTAATAGCATCAGACCTGGACGATCTAGGCCTAGACTTAACAACCAATTCGACATTGGGCAATAATCCGGCCCAGTGGAAGGTGGACTATCTTGAAACCGTGCTATCAACGGCGAGTGGCACCAGCAAAAGCGACTGGCAAACGACGATTGATGCATTTGCACTTTCGACCTCTGCATTATGGAAAATCGGCCAAATCCAAACTGGTGCCGCAGGGCACCCAACGAGTGATCTCAGTGTCGCATTGCTCAGTGCAGCAGGGGTCAGCAGCTCTTATACGTCTGTTTCCGGTATTCACACCGACCTGCAGGGCGTAATTACCAATGCCAGCTTGACGCAAAGCACTGATGTTGACGATGCAACATCACTCAATTCATGGATTGCCGGCATGGCCAATCCAAGCTGGAGCACAACACCTTCATTATCCATGACAAAAGCGGAAGATACGGTCGACGCCTCTGGCGACCAGATTGTGCTTTCGCCGGCAACGTCAGATCTAGGCACAGTCTCCTACGCGATTACAGGCACAGACGCCGCGAGTTTCTCCGTTTCTGGTGGTACAATAACGGCCAGCGGAACGATCGCGCCGGGTGATTATGCTTTCACGCTAACCGCCTCGACACCTTATTCGACGACTGATCCGGCGCGGAATTTCACTTTGAATGTTCCAGACCAGGTTGCCCAATCGAGCATTACGATTGCGACAAAATATGTGAACCCAGGGGCGACCAAAACGCTTAGCCTTTCTGGTGGTTCCGGCGATGGCGCCTTAACCTATACTGTCACTGCCGGAAACTGTACGGTTTCGGGAAGCACGCTAACCGGCGCCAGCACTGTTGGTAACTGCACGGTAAAAGCCGTTAAAGCCTCAACACTCAACTATGAAAGTGCGCAGACCACTAAGGTTATCAAGGTTGTCACAGCTATATCGGTAAATCCCAACAAGAAATATACAGATGGTAAATGTGGTAGTGGCTGGCACACACAGGAATTCAGCATATCCGGCGGGCAATCGCCTTATGAAATGGTGCAGGCTGGCTGGAAGGTTACGCAAGCCCAGAACGTGCCAACAGGCAGTGGGCTTTCCGGCACGATTAGTCGCGCCTACAGTTCTGGCGGGTTAACAACATCGCAGAGCTCGATCAAAGGTAGTCGTGAGTTTCAGCGTCAGACGATTTCAGGGAACAAGCTGAAAGGGCGTTACAGGTGGACCATAAACTATAACGGCAGTAGCTCTAATAACTGGATAAATATGAAGGTTGAGGATGCCGTTGGGCAAACAAAATGGTTCGCCTGGGAACTAGATTGCTAAGTGCAAACCGAGAGAGGAGTATAAATTATGTATAAATATGTGTTTTCAGTAGGTGCTGTATTGTGCATCGGCTCGACGAGTGTCAGCGCGAACAATATTATCAGCGATGTGTGTGTCGCCGCGGGCAGCGATTACACACTGACGGTAACTATAGCTGACGCTTTGACCTCCAGTGCGGTTATCAACTGGAACGGTACCGCGTTGACCGGGCCGTTTACCTTGTCGAACAATGATCTCTCAATATCCGCCACAACTACAGTGACGCCATGCGTGGAAGAAGGCACCATAACGGTAACTGACGGTGGAACGACGTTTTAGAACTGTTCTTGGGCTTGCCTATGATTTGTCATAATATAAATTATGCGAATTATAGATATGGGTGGATTAAAATAAATGCGTGTACCCACAATTATCAAAGCCCCTACACCTCTTCAGCATCAACGCCAAGTTTGTTCATGAGTTGTTTCAGATATGGCGCATATGCGCGCCATGCCTGAGAGCTGCCAGTATACATTTTTTGGCGTACTTGGCTCTGGCTAGCTGTACGCACAGGCCGGCTGGTCTCATGAAAATCGAGGCACTGCGGTTCAAATTCTAGCCCGCAAAAATCGAGCAGCGCCCGGGTCTCGCCTTCTTGATTTTTTGGTCAGGCGATCATAATCCAACTCATATATTGTCTCACCAAACTTTTTGCGCCAGAACCCCATCAGGTCTTCATAAAACTTATAATACGTTCCCAGTGTCTCGAGATCATTGCCGAAATTCATTCCACGCGCAGGAAAAAACCGTTGGTAATTCGACCAACACACCGCCATCGGGTCACGATTAGTATGAATAATACACGCATCAGGGAACGCGGCGCGGATGAAGCCGAGGCGCATGAAATTATGCGGTAACTTATCGATAACAATCGGCTCGCTCACGTTAAGCTCGATAATCTTGTCCATATAATCCCTACCAATAGACGAAAACGCCCGGTCAACCAGCTTCACATCCGGTTGCTGCGTGAAGTAATACATCAACTCATCGGTAATCTCGTTCATGGCGTTTAACTCGCCTGCGCCGTATACCGCAGAATGGCTGGAAAGAATTTGTTCCGTCAATGACGTGCCCGATCGCGGCATGCCGACAATGAAAATCAGCTTCTTATCCGCCGATGTAGGTTTCACATGCGCCTCATCCGGGTTCAAATTGTGAAAATCCACCGGCGCAAAAATATGCTTTAGCGTTTTAAACCATACGCGCGACCGCTCCTCATCATAGGCAACGTCTTGCAGCTGCAGCGCGTTGCTTTTCTTGTAATAGGTGAAAGCCTCTTTGGAGTTGCCACGGTCGTGTTCAGCCTTCCCAAGCGCAAAACCGGCCACTGCCCGACTTCTAGGTCCGAGGCTTTGTTTGGAGAATTGCTTTTTTAATTTGTCCAAAACAGGCTGATGGCGGGCGGTGATTTTCTCAAGCTGAATCAGCCCGCTTAGGGCAGCAATCGACCCCGGATCGATTTTTAAGGCCAAACGATATTGCGCCCGCGCCGATTTGACATCACCTACCATGCCCAGAACACGGCCCTTTTGTATATGGCCTTGTAGTTTGTGCTGTTTTTGCGCGATCGCTTGATCACATAGGCCGAGCGCGTCATCAGTATTATCGAGGTGCGACAGGCTATCAGCCAAGTTCAACATCAGCCCCCCATCATCAGGCCGGGTCAGAAGCAACTTGCGATAGTGTTTTTCAGCGCGGTCATATTGCCGACCCTCGAGATAAGTATTGGCAAGAACTTCAACAAGCTCAGCGTTCGCAGGCGCTAATGCCTCGGCTTTCTCGAGATATTCGGCGGCTTTGTGGTGCATCTCGATCATATTATAGGCCGACCCAATAGCGCATAAGGCTTCTAGATTATCCGGCTCAATGGCTAGCCAATTCAAATAGACTGGCAACGCTTTACGATGGTCTTCAAGTGCCGTGTGACACAGCGCCAAATGCCGCAACACTTTAGCATTGTCCGGTAACGTCATTGACAATTCCTGAAGCAATGGCAATGCCATTTTGTGTTTACCGTCAACAACATAAATAAGCGCGAGACTGAGACGCAAAGGGGTTTGATCTGGGTACTTATCGACAAGTTTCTCGGCAAACTGGGAAGCCTTGACGAGCTTCTTGTCTGTTAAAAGTCCGGTGAGATGAAGGCGTTCCGACTGGGTTAGCCCATCATTGGTATGTAAATTTTCTGTGGTCATAATTATTTTTTTTATTTTGAAACACTTAAATATTCCCTAAAGCACGCGAATTCAATACACAAGCTAATTCTTAAATCGACGGCACACGCTGTCCTGAACTACACGGCTTCGAAAGCGAAATCACGCACCGAGATCACGCGGCTGAGCCGCCCTTCCCCGTCGAGTACGGGCAAATGACGAAATTTACCATCGCGCATGGTCGTAAGCGCATCGACAAGCAAATCCGTTTCGCGCACGCTGGTAACCGGCGCAATCATATAGTCAGCAACCGTTGCCTGCCGCCAGCCATGTGGTGCCGTTACCACCAGGCGCACCACGTCGCGCTCTGAGAAAATACCGAGAGGTTTATCGTCCGCATCAAGCACAAGCGCCGCCCCAACCCGCAGGCTCATCATTAATTGGCAGCAATCGGTTACCGACTGGTCGGCGCGCACGCGCAAACCTTCTGAGACAGGGTTTAACTTCAAAAAATCTGCCACGCTATCAGTTGGCGACATGAAATTTTGCAAAGCTACAATCTGAAAACGCATCAGTGCATCGTCAACCGTTGCCTGCGCCCTGCCGCGCCATACTGCTTCAGCCTTAGCAAAATCATCGTAAATGCCGACGAGCGACAGATCGGAAATGCTTTGAAACTGGCTACCACCAATGGCTGCAAGCCGTCCGCCTAAAACCAAATATAGATTATCTTTGCCGAGCACCTGATACCTCTTGAATAGAAAGAATCAACATAACGTCTCATTATGACAAGTATATAGTCATATACAGGTAGCCTTTTACGGGAGAAAAACCATGACCGACACCAGCCCCCTCTTGCGTATTCTAGGCATTATGAAAGCCCTTCGAACACCACAAACTGGATGCCCTTGGGATCTTGAGCAAACTTTTTCATCCATCGTTCCCTATACAATCGAAGAGGCGTATGAAGTGGCTGACGCTGTCGAAAGCGGCGATATGGACATGTTAAAAGACGAATTGGGCGACCTCCTGCTTCAGGTTGTCTTTCATGCGCGCATGGCTGAAGAAGCCGGTCATTTCAATTTCTTTGATGTCGCAACAGCCATATCCGACAAGATGGAACGCCGCCACCCGCATGTTTTTGGTGATGCTAAACGTGCGGATGCTGAAAACGTGAGAGCCAACTGGGAAGAGATGAAAGCCAGCGAACGAGCAAGCAAGGCGAAAACTTCGCCTGCCAGTCTTTTGGATGATATTGCCGTAGCCCTGCCTGGCTTGTCGCGGGCCGTAAAGTTGCAAAAACGCGCGGCTCGCGTGGGTTTTGACTGGGATCAGGCGGCGCCGATATTTGCCAAACTCGACGAAGAGATTAGCGAGCTGAAAGCCGAAATGCAGGTCGAACCCCCAAATGTAGCCCGCCTTGAAGATGAATTAGGGGACGTTTTGTTTGTCGCAGCTAATATTGCGCGACATTTGGGCGTCGATCCAGAGGCAGCCATTCGAAGTACCAATGCGAAATTTACGCGGCGTTTCAAATGGATGGAAGAAAACGCAGATCTCGTAGACCTGTCATTAGAGGAAATGGAACAGGTCTGGATACAGGCAAAAACGCAAACCGCCTAGGGGCCACGCGCTTAAGCTTCGGCAATTTCCACCGGGTTATTCGGCATAATCGTCGAAATTGCGTGCTTGTACACAAGTTGGGAGTGTCCATCACGGCTCAACAGCATGGAATTCACATCGATCCATGTTATCGAGCCCTGAAGTTTCACGCCATTCACTAGGAATATAGTTAGTGGCACCTTCTGTTCACATACATGAGACAGGAAGGCTTCTTCAAGATTTGATGTCGAACTGGTAGTCATGGGTAAGGCCCAATTTATTAATGGGGAAGGACAAGAGGACACTTGCGCAAAATTCCCCGTTCATCCGTGCGCGAATTCCATATTACACAACCTTTGGTTGGTTTATATACTAATTTTCAATTAATGAGTGTTGAATGTAGCGCGCCGCAATAGCCTGTGATATCGGCCCGGGTCGACCATCACCGACCTTTTTTGCATCAATTTGCACCACGGGAAACACCGCTAAAGTCGACGCGGTAGAGAAACATTCACGGGCCGAAAGCGCCTCTGAAACACTGAAGGCACGCTCTTCAAATGACACATCCATATCACCAATTAGGCTCATAAGTATCTGACGAACAATGCCATTTAGAATACCACCATCTGCCGGTCGGGTACGTAAAACGCCGTTTGCATCCACAATCCACGCATTTGTTGCCGCGCCCTCGGTCACCAGTCCTTCGGTGTCAACCTGCCAGGCCTCCTGAACGCCCTTCTCGACAGCTTCCTGCCGCGCCAGAACATTTGGGAGCAATGAGATTGACTTTATGTCGCACCTTGCCCAGCGCTGGTCAGGCACCGTTACAACGCTAATTCCGTGTTCCAACACGGCCGCACGCCGGTTTGGGTCCGTAGCGCGGGCGGTAACAACAAGCACCGGCTTCAAGCCACTTGCATATCCATGCTCACGGCGGGCAACGCCACGGGTGATCTGCATATAAACAATGCCGTCTGATACACGATTGCGGGTGATTGTCTCGCGCAGAACGATTTTCAGGGCGCCATCGCTCATTGGGGCCGGGATGCTCAACTCCGCCAAGGAGCGCGCCAGCCGCGCTAAATGGGCATCTTCGTCAAGTAATTGACCGTGATGCACCGCGCACACTTCATATACGCCGTCGGCAAATTGGTAACCACGATCTTCAACCTGAATGCCGGGCAGATCTATCGGCTGATAAACACCGTCAACATAGGCAATTCGAGACATTCAAACTCCATAGGCGCCGAATAATCAGCGCAAGAGACGCCGAAACCGTGCACTGAAGATAACCAATAGCACGAGTAATTCAATACGCCCTGCAATCATCAGGATAATGATAAAAAACTGCGTCGCGCTGCTCATCGTTGCAAGGCTTGATTCCAATCCGAGATGCGGCACAATCGCAAGTGAGTTGGTAAGCGCGCCAAATGTAACAGCCCAGACAGATTCCATGTCTAATCCGAACGCTCCCAGCGCAATAATCGCAACACTCAACGATAGAATAAATATGGCCATGTACGACCATGTCGCACTGAAATCGGCCATATCGACCGTACGCCCCCGCATGCGGGTCACGCTTACCGACGAGGGATAAGCCAATCGACGCAATTCGCTCGCCAGTTCACGGCCCACCAAAATTGCACGATTAATCTTCACCCCGCCTGCCATGGATAAGCCCATGCCACCAACAGCGACCGGCAACATAACCCATAAAACCGGCCAATCGCTTAACGAATCTCCGGGAAGAAAGTTGAACCCCGCGGTCGTTGCAAGGCTTATGGCTTGGAAAATAATGCCGAGATAACCCTGGCTTTCCTGCGTTAACGCAGAGACAACCGCGAATACCGCCACGATTGAAATGAAAACTCGGAACTCGGCCTCGCGAATAAATTGCGCCGACTGAATATGCGTCATGGCAACAAGCGCCGGCAGGCTCAACGCGCTAAGCACGCATAATACCGTCAGCGAGAATTGTGACAATAATGAAAATTGGTCAGAAATACTGCCCGAAACAATGCTCGTACCGGTGCCAGAGATACCTGAAAGTGCCAAACAAAACGCTGCAAAAAATCCGTCACCTCCCGCAGCGATACCAATGATCCCTAAACCAGTCAGGCTGATATAATAGGGAAATATAATGCGCAAGGGCCGCCCGAGGCGCACCGATAGCGAATCGTCCTCATTGTGCTGCAGAAGTGGGCTGCCAACCAGTGAAAGGCCACCAACCGCAAACGGGGCCAGTACGCCGACCGCGAAGACAAGCGTCCATAGCCCACCGAGCCAACCCAGCAATGCACGCCAAACCAATATTGGCGCATCTTCAAGCTGCGGATAGGCTATTACCCCGCCCCCAGACGTTGTCAGCCCGGATACCGCCTCGAAATACCCCGCAAAGAAGCTGCGTACTTGCACCGCGCCTGTTAGAGGTATCGACGCCAACAGTGGCAATACGAACCAGAACAACAACATAATTAATAAAAGTTCGATGTTGCGGGCTGGTGTGCGCCGCGTGGGAAGGCCAGATATTACCATTGCGCCGGACACAAACGTGGTCAGAGTCAGGCCGACAGTGAAATTGCGCGCATGCCCCCAATGCCCACCAAGAATGCTAACAACCAGCGGGATAACCATGCATAGGGCAAGCATGGCACCACCATATCCCAATGTGTATAAAAGCGCGCCCAGCCGCATATTTGGCTAAATCTGCCTGCTTGCAGGGAAAAGTTTTTCAACGTCTTCAATGGCATTGGACAATGCGAACACAACAATCCGGTCACCCACTTTAATCTCAGTGCCGCCGCGCGGTGTAATCAATTCGTCGGCACGCACAATGGCGCCAAACCGAATGCCATTTGGTAAATCAAGGTCGCGTAATTTCTGTCCGACCAAGACCGAACCTTCTAGTACTTCAGCCTCAAGAGCTTCCGCCCCACCATCACCAATTGCATGCACGCGGATCACCTGACCGCGCCGCACCTGCCCTAAAATGGATGACACGGTGATAGCGCGTGGGTTGATCGCGACTTCCATGCCAAATTTTCCGGCTAGCCGCTGAAAACTATTATCGTTAATCAGACACATGCCCCGCACACTTCCTTCTTGCAAAGACAAGAGCGTCGTCAGCACGTTCACTTGGTCGTCATTCGTTAGACCCAGCGTAATATCAGCGTCGCGGACGCCCGCTTCAGCCAGAATATCGGGCGACAGACCATCACCATGCAATAGCACGGACTTGCTGAGTTGTTCCGCAACCTCTCGGGCGCGTTGTTCCTCATGCTCAATGAGACTAATCGAATACGGCGCGCGCCCATTTTCCAGCGTACGCGCTACCTGATAGCCAATATTGCCAGCTCCTACGATCACGATCCGGCGCGCTTCGCGCTCTTCGTGACCAAAAATCTTGAGGGTTCTAAGCGTGTCGCTGGCAGCGGTTACAAGATAGGCTTTGTCGCCAGCCAGAATTGTATCGTCAAATTCGGGGACATAAAGATGCCCCTCGCGTTCAAGCCCCACCACAATTGCCCGCAAATCGGGAAACAATCCTGTAAGCTGGTTCAGTGGCGTGTCGATGACCGGGCAATCATTTTCAATCGAAACGCCGATCATCTGAACGATGTTGTTGCAGAAACCGAAATTATCAAAAGTGCCGGGCAAAGCCAGACGGCGAACTACCGCCTCGCCCACTTCCGTCTCGGGTGAAATGATCACATCGACAGGGATATTTTCCCGATTGAAAAGCGACTCTTTCCATTTACCCGTCAGGTAATGCCGGTCGCGCACACGGGCTATCGTTTTGGGCACATTGAATATTGATTTAGCGACCTGACAGGTCACCATATTGACCTCATCGCTGGCCGTCACCGCGATGAGAATGTCGGCGTCCGCTGCGCCGGCTTTCTCAAGCACTTCAGGATATGCGCCATGTCCCTGAACGGGCCTGACGTCAAGCGTGTCACTAATACGTTGCATCAATGCAGCAGCACGGTCGACGACAATAACGTCGATCCCTTCCCCTGCAAGATGCTGGGCGATGCCCTGCCCCACCTGGCCGGCCCCACATACGATGACTTTCATAATCGCCCCTTCAGCGTTCCTCAGGCATGGCTTTTAGCATGATTGCTGCCGCCTATACCTAAAGATTTCAACTTTCGGTGTAACGCTGAACGCTCCATGCCGACAAATTCAGCCGTTCGAGACACATTACCGCTGAACCGATCGATCTGAGCAATCAGATATTCACGCTCAAATCGTTCGCGGGCCTCGCGTAATGGCAAGGACATAATATGCCCGGAGCTTGTAATTGTTTCGCTGACATCCGTCTCGGAAACAATTTCCTTTGGCAGCATATCTATGGTCAGAACATCGCTCTGACGCGCAACGCTATTAAGCATCATATGCTCGACACAATTGCGCAACTGGCGGACATTCCCAGGCCAATTATGACTTTGCAGAACAGCCATGACATCATGCCCCGCTTGGCGCGGCGTGACGTTGATCTGATCGGCAATCGCTGAGATATAGAACTCCACAAGCAGCGGAATATCGTCCCGACGCTTGGTAAGCCCCGGCACATCCAGCGCAACCACCTGCAATCGGTGGAATAAGTCTTCACGCAGAAGACCGTCACGGATCAATTGCTCAGGTGGCAGTGAACATGATGATAAAATGCGGGCATCAACATTCACATTATCATTGCCACCCACGCGGGTGAAGCATCCTTTAAGAATAAACTTCAAGATCTCGCCCTGAATTTCTGATGGAAAATGGGCGATATTGTCGAGATAGAGCGTGCCGTTATGTGCTTGTTCAATCTGCCCTACTTCAACAAAATCTTCCGTTTCGTACCCGAACAACATTTTCTCAATGCGCTCAAGATCATCACCCATCATCGCACTATGAATAGTGACGAAATTTTGATTGGCGCGTGGCGACCGGCTATGCAACCGACCGGCAACGATTTCTTTGCCACTACCGGCAGGACCATTAATCATGATCCGGCTATTGGTTTGGGCCAATTTATCGATCTGCATGTTTAACTGCTCGATAACCGATGCTTGCCCGATCAATTCGAAATGGATGCCGTTTTTGCGCCGCAACTCTATATTTTCGCGGTGCAGCTGGGCGTTTTCACTCGCACGACGAACCGTCAACAGCAATTTGTCAGACTTAAATGGCTTTTCAATATAGTCATACGCACCTTGGCGTATGGCCGAAACTGCCGTTTCAATATTGCCATGTCCACTAATTATGATGACCGGCAGATCTGGATATCGCTCACGCAAAATATTCAAGACCTCAAGGCCATCTAGCCGGCTGCCTTGCAGCCAGACATCAAGCAGAACAAGCGACGGACATCGACTTGTTATCTCCCTGAGTGCAGCATCACTGTCCGCCGCAGTCCGGGGAGAATACCCCTCATCAACTAGGATACCCGCAATCAGATCGCGAATATCTTTCTCATCATCAACGATTAACACATCTCCAAACATTATGTTTCCTCTACTTCTTTTGAAGACCCTACCCTTTGATTGTGATGAAGCGGGAACACCAGAATTAATCCAGCGCCCGTGCCGCCCGAAGCGCACCAGGGTGCATCCTCAAGCAACAGAAACCCGCTGTGATCCTCCATCACCTTTTTCACGATGGACAACCCCAGCCCCGTGCCATGGGCACGCGCTGTATTATAGGGTTCCACCAGTGAATACCGATTTTGTTCGGGCCAACCGGGCCCGTTATCCAAAATACTAATCTTTAACTCGTTTTCGAATGTCTCAACACGCACCTCAATGATTGCAGGTTCGCCATCTATCCTGTTAGCGGATACAGCTTCTTGGGCGTTTTTAAGCGCATTTGTGAGAGCCTGACTGAGCTGGCGATTATCGCCGATCATTTGCACGGGACCGGGATTTTCAAAACGATATGAAATCTCCGAATGAGCAATGCGCTGCAGAAATACCGTCTGCGACACGACATCCGTTACATCAAACTCGCGCATGACAGGTTTCGGCATACGGGCAAAAGATGAAAATTCGTCGACCATCCGCCCAATATCCTCAACCTGACGGATAATCGTCTGGGTACATTGGGCAAAAATATCGGGCTGGTCTTCAATGTCTTTGCCATATTTGGACTGCAACCGTTCCGCCGATAACTGGATCGGGGTCAAAGGGTTTTTAATTTCATGCGCGATACGCCGGGCAATATCTGCCCAAGCCGCGGTGCGCTGTGCCGACATGAGGTTGGTTACGTCGTCAAACGTGATAACGAAATTGACACCGTAAGCCGTGTCAGATTTCGCGGTTGATACAGAAAGCTGGTGCTCGTTGCCTTCTTGGTCTTCAAAGGAGACTTGCTGGGTTTTACCGGCTTTGATTTTTTTGCCACCGGTCTTTACCAGTTCGGAGAACGCTGGAATGATATCATCAAGCCGTTGCCCAGCCACTTGTGCTTCGTCAATGTTGAAAACTAGCTCGGCGGATTCATTCACGTGGTTGATATACCAGTTCTCATCAACTCCGATCACGCCCGAACTAATCCCGCTTAACACCATTTCGGTAAATTTGGCCCGCTCATCCAAATCGTCGCGCGCTTCGATAAGCTCGGTCTGTTGGTTGCTGATCCGCTCGGCCATAGTGTTAAACGTGCGGGCCAGTTGGCCTATTTCGTCATCATTGCGATCATCGTCGATCACACGCACCGAAAGATCGCCGTCACCCAGCTTTTGCGTCGCTTTGATGAGTGCCGAAATAGGTTGAACAAGGCGATTGGCAATTAAAAGCCCCAACCAGATCGCCGATAATAAGATAACTAACGTCAGCACAATATAAACCAGCGCGAAGGTTAGCTGGGCTTCGTAGCGCCTGTTTTCAATCGATAAATATTCGCGCGTGGCCGCATCTGAACGCGATAAATGGTCAAGCACGTTCGATGCAACAAACCGCGTCGCATAGAGATAATAGCCCTCGAACCCCTGCAATTTCATCAGCGCGCGCACTTGAGAACGCTCCGACACAGTAATCATAACAGGCTCGCCACCACTAGCTGCGTCAAACGCCTCGCTGGGCGGCATATCCGGCAATATGTCCTTATTAGCCGAGGCCGCGAGCAGAACCGTACCGTCGCGCTTGACGACCAGAGCTTGTGGCATCGACCGGAGGGCCGCCTGCGCCTTGATAAAGTTCCGCGACCGCCGGGTGTCACCACGCATCACGTCTGCCGCGCGTGTCAGATCGAGGGCCATCATCAGCACGTCACGCCGCAGCCCCTCACGATGCTCGCTTAGGTATGCATTTGCGACAGCGGTTGTATTATTGATGATGGCTTTGGTGCGTTTGGAGAACCAGCTATCAAGGCCACGGTCAAGCGTCACCGTGGCAAATATCGCCACTAAAATCGCCGGTACAGATGCGATAACCGCAAACAGGGTCACGAGCCTACTGTGTAGTTTAGCCCCGGCTCTTTTCGCACGCCGCGCACGGTTAATACTGATCAGCTGCCAGCCAATTATGAAAACAAGACCAGTAACAATGAAGATATTGGTGGAGAGTAATGACCAGATTATCGCAGGATTTGGGCGTAGCGGCGTTAAATTGGACAATATGAGGTAGGTCAATACGCCTGACAAAAGCCCAAGACCTGCGAAAACGATCGATGTATAGCCTGCCGCTGCATTGAGACCAAACCCAGGAAGGTCGTCAATGCCCACGCGCATACGTGCCATCAAAGATTTATAAGAAGCCATCAAAACATTTCGTTTATGCGATAACTCGCGGCCCAGATCCCACCTGCGACAATACTGCGCAGCTTGTCTACAACAAGCAATTAAATTACTCGATTATCATATGCCGCGCCACTTAATTGTTGCACTACGGCAACACGTGGCAAAGCAGCAACACTAGGGCGTGCCACCTTTGTCCACATCTGTGTCTTTGTCAGCATCTATCTCTGGTGCCATTGCTTCAAGACGCGGAAAAACGCCCGATGGCACCGGCATAGCTACGCCGGGTGTAAGCCGGTGTTCGGCGCCCAGAAACGAAAAATCACGCTGCGCCGGTTCAACGCATAAATAATCGAGCAATTGTGCAGCACCGTCTGGCACAACCGGTTGGATGAGAATTGCTGCCTGACGCACAACTTCAATAGCGCAATACAGTACTGTACGCATGCGGGCCGGATCGGTTTTCTTCAGGGCCCAAGGTTCGGCTGCGGCGAAATACCGATTTGCTGCCGATACCGCATCGAAGGTCAGGCCTAAATATTGATGTATCTCATATCGGCTCATGGCGTCGCGTGTAGTCGCGCCCAGCCCGTCGGCCAGCGCCAGAAGTTCTATATCCTCTGCGCGCAGATCAGTTGGCTCGGGAATTCGGCCTTCGCAATTCTTCGCAATCATCGACAGCGAGCGCTGCGCAAGATTGCCCAAATCATTGGCGAGGTCGGCGTTTACGCGGTTTACAATAGCTTCATCGCTGAAACTGCCATCACGCCCAAAAGGAACTTCGCGTAAAAAGAAATATCGCACCGCATCGACGCCGTAATGATCAGCAAGCACAAATGGGTCCAGAACATTACCTAGCGACTTTGACATTTTTTCGCCTTTAACGGTCAAAAACCCATGCGCAAAAATGTGACGCGGCAAAGGCAAACCAGCACTCATCAGAAACGCCGGCCAGTAAACTGAATGAAAACGCGTAATATCTTTGCCAATGACATGGAGTGCCGCCGGCCAGAAATCAGCGAATTGGGGGCTTTCCATATCGGGATAACCGGTTACCGTTAGATAATTCGTCAGCGCATCCATCCAGACATAAATGACGTGCGCCGGGTCATCGGGCACAGGCACACCCCAATCAAAGGCGGTGCGCGAAATCGAAAGATCCTTCAACCCGCCTTCAACGAATTTAATGATTTCATTTCTCCTGCTATCCGGTTGAATAAATTGAGGATCATCTTTGTAGTGGGCGAGCAATCTGTCTTGGTATTGCGACAGCCGAAAGAAATAACTGTCTTCCTCCAACCACTCAACCGGCGTGCCTTGCGGCGATAGTTTCGTGCCGTCGCTATCGGTTTCCAGCTCACTTTCCGTGTAAAACGCCTCATCGCGAACCGAATACCAGCCTGCATAGCTGTCTTTATAAATATCTCCCTTGTCAGCAACGGCCTGCCAGATCGCCTGAACCGCACCATAATGGCGGGCTTCAGATGTCCGAATAAAATCATCGTGACTGCAATTCAATCGCTGCGCCATCTTTTCAAATGCTGGCGTTAATTCATCGGCCAGTTCGCGCGGTGTCTTGCCTTGATCGCGCGCTGTCTGAAACATTTTTTGGCCATGATCGTCCGTGCCGGTTGAAAAAAACACACGCTCACCACACAGACGGCGAAACCGCGCAATGGCGTCTGTCGCCATCACTTCATAGGCGTGCCCGATATGCGGCGGCCCGTTTGGATAAGAAATCGCGGTGCTAATGTAAAAACTATCTGTCATGGATGCCCTTTTTGCCGCAATGCAATTATGCAAGCAAGTCGCCCATATCGGCAAACCAATCAAGTACAATTTGCTTTTTATCGAGGTTCAATTGTTCGGCGAGACGCGTTTCATGGCCTATTTTTTCCCACAAGCCCAGCATAGGTTCAATCGCCGCGCGTTCTGTAAGGCGCACGGCAACCGCATCTTCGCCAGCAAACACAGGCACAAATCCCGTGCCGTCAATGCGCCCACGCACTGCCCGGTGAACCCAGTTGCTTAACAAAAGGCTAAACACCTGAAAACTCTTCGGATCGCCACGCGGCCCGAAGCGGTCAGCAAAACGATGCAGAATTTCAATATCAGGGCGCGGCAAGCCATCCAGCAAAGACACCATTTCCCGATACAGGTCGAACCCGCCCAATTCGGCAAGAGTTAACGCCGTTTGCGTGCTCCCATCCGCCAGAAATGCCGCTGCTGCTGCTTCTTCCGGTGCAATGCTCGTCCTCTGGGTTGTAATCAGGTGCTCTAGATGGGACAAAGTCAGCGGTTTGAAATCTAGCTGACGACTGCGCGAGCGGATAGTATCCAGCACGCCGCCGACGCGATGCGACACCAGCAGAAAAATTGACTTCTCCGGCGGCTCTTCAAGTATTTTCAGCAGGCTGTTTAACGAATAACGGTTCATCTCGTCGAGACTGTCGATAATGCAGATGCGCCAGTTCCGCCCCACAGAAGTTAGCTGAAAAAAGGATTTCATGCGGCGCACATCATCGATCGGAATATCGGTTCTAAACTTGTCCGTATCGCGGTTATAGCTGCGCGATAGCACAAACAAATCAGGGTGCGTGCCACTCTCAATCAACTGCACAGCGGGACTGTCGCCTTCTATTACATTTTGAACAGGCGTATCGACAGGCGTGTCGTGCAAAAGATGTCGCGATAATTGATAAGCGAAACTCGCCTTGCCGATGCCCTTAATACCGCTGAGAAGCCAGCTATGGTGCAAGCGCCCTTGCGATCTAGCCTGGGTAAAGGCGTCAAAGGCTGTGTCATGGCCGATAATCTCACGGGTTAAACGCGGTGGACGGTCTCCGTCAATATCGGGTAGATCTTCTATCTCGTCGGCGCGCGACATATGGCCGTCTCCCTATCCACCGCATAGCGCGGATCAAAGTTTAAAACGACGTCCCAGTTCCGCTTCGATCTGTCCCCAAACATTGTCAAACGTGTCTTCGCCATCGATCAATACGATACGATGCGGTGCTTCATTTGCAAGTGCCAGAAACCCATCGCGCAATGTTTGGTGGAACGTAGCACCCTTTTTCTCAAACCGTGCAGCACCGCCGCGCTTTTCGGCGCGTTGCAGACCTGCTTCTGCACGCACATCAAGCAGAAATGTCACATCAGGCCCTGTCACGCCGACCGCTAAATGCTGTAATTGCTCGACCAAATCTAACCCTAGATCGCCGGCAATCCCTTGATAGGCAAGGGTCGAGTCGGCAAAGCGGTCGCATATCACCCATTTCCCCGCAGCAAGTGCTGGTTCGATTAACCGGTTCACGTGCTCCACACGCGCCGCCGTGATCAGCAGTAATTCAGATAGCGCCGACCACCGGTCAGGGTCGCCTTGCACCAGCAAGTCGCGTAAGGCTTCACCCTGTGGCGTGCCACCGGGTTCGCGCGTTTCCAACACATCAAGCCCCTTGCTGCGTAAATGCCCAGCCAGCCGCGCAGCTTGCGTTGACTTACCGCCGCCCTCACCGCCTTCAAACGTAATGAATTTTCCGCGCATAGGCCTCAATCTCCGAACAAGAGGTAGCCTAGCCCATCAAAGGCTCGGCTCACCATATTACCGCGTGCCACATCTTCGGCCGCCACAAGCGGCATTTCCTGCGGCATCAACCCCGGCAGCGTGATCCGCAACATACCGAGTTTATCGCCCTTTTTGATCGGGGCCAAAACTGGCTTTTCATAAGTCACTGTGGCCGCCATACGCCGCATGCCGCCACGCGGGACCACAACCTTAAACAACCGATCCGGCACCAACGACACGGTGCCTTGCGCGCCATGCCACACCGCCAGCTCGCTCACAACGTCGTCGCTATCAACAAGCACTTCGGAGGTGAACGACCGGAACCCATAATTCATCATTTTGCGCGCTTCGGCTGCCCGCGCGCGCTTCGACGTCAGCCCGTTCAGCACCACAATCAAGCGCCGCCCACCCTGTTCTGCTGAGGCCACAAGCCCATAACCACTTTCCTTCGTGTGGCCTGTCTTCAGACCATCCGCACCAATATCGGCATATAAAAGCGGGTTGCGATTGTTCTGGCGAATACCGTTCCACGTAAAGGCCCGCTCCGAAAACAAGGAATAATAGGTGGAATAATCCTGAATAATGATGCGCGCCAGCAGTGCTAAATCGCGCGCCGTCATTTTATGGCTTGGGTCAGGTAGGCCGGTCGCATTGGCAAAGGATGAATTTTTTAAGCCCAACTCAATAGCCCGCTCGGTCATCAGTTCCGCGAAAATATCTTCCGATCCGGCAAGCCCTTCGGCAAGCGCAATACACGCATCATTGCCCGATTGCACAACCACGCCGCGCAGCAAATCCAGCACCGACACTTTGGAGCGCGCATTCAAAAACATGGTCGAGCCACCAGAGGCCGAGCCACCGCGTCGCCATGCATCATCGCTAACTCGAAACTTTGTATCCGGCTCAACAACGCCATCGCGCAAGGCCTCGAAAACCATCAGCACCGTCATCAATTTCGACATACTCGCCGGGCTCATCGGCGCATCGGCATTTTTTTCAAACAGCACCACGCCGGTTTCGGCATCCATAACCAGCGCATAATCAGCCGCACTTTCAAAAGCGCGCACCGGCGATGTAATGCCGACAATGAGACAGACGATAAAAGTAAAACGAAGCACAAACGGCAGCATTTCACGCCTCCTTCAGGCTATTATTGTTCCACGATGACGGCGTCCTGATGCCCCGCCGAAACCAGCATATCAAGCGTTTCACGCGCATCTGCGCGCACATTTGCGCCACCAACCTTCACGCGATAATAGGTTTCACCATTAATCATGGCTTCGCTTACCTCTGCGGGCGTCAGCCCTTCGAGCTGGCGCTTAAGACGCTCGGCATTAAACCGGCTGCTAAACACGCCGACCTGCACCGCATATCGTTTGGTCGAAATCGGTGTCGGCGCGCTGGAGATCGACTGCCCATCGAGTGTTTGCTTTTCAACCTGACCGACTGGTGCCGCGGCAACGCGTTTGTTTTCAATCGGCGTTACCGGCTTTTCGGCAATAAACGTGGCGGGCTCCTGCCCACGGATGAGCCGACCGGCGCTATCATACATTGGCGCGCGCCCTAAATATTGCACGCGCACTTTGGCCGTGCCCTGCTCGCGAAAGCCCAGCACCTCCGCTGCCCTACGAGACATGTCAATCTCGCGATCCTTGGCAAATGGCCCACGATCATTAAT